>Ga0206931_1013_pt1 | contig 61803 bp, 50 predicted proteins | sample Alteio_BWOrgHeat_17_FD_152946 | JGI IMG/M metagenome (GOLD analysis project Ga0206931, IMG submission 152946) | Enriched cells from forest soil in Barre Woods Harvard Forest LTER site, Petersham, Massachusetts, United States -... | ecosystem: Environmental > Terrestrial > Soil > Temperate forest >...
CCGTAACGAAATTAATTGGCTGATCAATGCCTTTTTGAATAAAATCTTCGCTAACAGTTTTCATTTCTGCAAATATGGGCTGCCATACTGCTGTTACCTGTGTATAACTGCCAAAAATAAACGTATCGGGAATGGAAGCAAGTGGCACACCTTTCCAGCGTTGCAGCCAGCGGTAATCAGCGCTTATTAAATGTTTGCACAGTTCATGCAATGATGGAAAGCTTCCACCCAGGTTTTTATTCCATTCTTCGGTAGTTGCTGTTTGCAGTTGGTTAAGCACTTTTGTATGTGCCCAAATATGGTAGTCGACAAGAAATGAAATGTTTTCCATAAAATGTGTTTATCTGCCTGTAAATATCAATATTTAAAAACCCAAACTTTTTTGCTGCGCAGGTTGCTGTTCCAAACATATTTGCCGGATACTCTCACTGCACCATCAACCCTAATTTTTCCGTTGTCAGCCACCTGCAGGTAAATATTTGTGACGGTGTTTGTAGCCAGGTTAATGGTTTGCAACGGCCTTTTAACGTTAGTAGAAGCAACCCAAACTTTGCCTGCCCCTGCTGCAATATCGCCACCGCCTCCGGGTGCTTTAACAGCTATTGTTGCAACAACTTTATTTGTGGCCGGGTCAATTCTTGAAACTGTACCATCACCCTGGTTTAACGTCCAAACACCTGCTTCACCTGCCGAAAGAAATCTTGGCTTTTTCCCCACTGCAATAGTAGCAACAACCGCGTTTGTTTTTGTATTAATTTTTTGTACAGTGTTCGTCCCGGTATTTGTTACCCAAACGGAACCATAACCAAAACTTGCGCAATACGAATGAGGTGCAACATTAATTTTTGCCTGCACAGTGTTGGTTGTGGGATTTATGCGTGATAGAACACCGGAACTATCTGTGAGCAGCCAAACAGAGCCGTCACCGGCAGCAAGGCTCATTTCACCATATTCATCTGCAACACCTGTAGATATTTTTGCAATTATTTTGCCTGTATTCTTATCAATTTTGTACACACTCTTTTCTTTACAACTTACCACCCAAACAGCATTAAACGCTATTACCGGCGCGGCACAGGCGCCCTGTATAGTATCAATAATAAGCGGCTCATCACTGCCTGTTGAAATTTTTTGAATGCGGTTGTTGTTATTATCAATCACCCATGCGATATTACCATCAGCGGCTAAAAAATCAGGTTCCTTGTCAAGGGTAAATACCTTGTATACAGCCTTATTAATATCTGTTACGGGAATGTTTGTTTGCGAGAAGGCTGTTATTGGCAATAAAAATAAAAGAAAGAGGAAATATTTCATGCGAAATAAGGTTTTTGAATTTCTGCAGTCATGTTGACTTTTCTCATTTCCTAAACCGCTCACTCAATACCAGTTCTTTATTGCCCGCTGTGTAAACATAAAACCCCTCACCGCTTTTTACACCAAGTTTACCTGCTGTAACCATATTAACCAATAATGGGCAGGGAGCATATTTGGGGTTGCCAAAACCATCGTGCAATACCCGCAAAATGCTCAGGCAAACGTCAAGGCCAATAAAATCTGCCAACTGCAACGGCCCCATGGGGTGCGCCATACCAAGCTTCATTATGGTATCAATTTCTTCAACACCGGCAATGCCTTCATACAGGCTGTAAATAGCCTCGTTTATCATAGGCATTAAAATTTTGTTGGCAATAAAACCCGGGTAATCATTTACGGTGCAGGGCACTTTTCCTAACTGTTTGCTTAAGGCAACAATAGTTTCGCTTACTTCTTTTCTGGTGGCATATCCGTTTATAATTTCCACAAGTTTCATTACAGGCACGGGGTTCATAAAATGCATACCTATTACCTGCTGCGGCCTTGTTGTAACGGCAGCCATTTTTGTTATGGAGATGGACGATGTATTTGATGCCAGTATGGCGCCTGCAGGTGCCGCCTCATCAATTTGTTTGAATATTTTAAGTTTCAGTGCCTCATTTTCTGTTGCGGCTTCAATTACAAGCTGTGCGTTTTTTACGCCTTCGCCTATATCAGTAAAGGTTGTTATGTTATTCAAAGCTTGCTGCTTTTGTTCTTCAGTAACGGCGCCTTTACTTATTTGCCTGTCAAAATTTTTGCTTATAGTTTGCAGTGCCTTCTCTAATTGTGAAGGCTGCACGTCAACAAGGTTTACTAAAAAACCGTTTTGTGCAAATACATGCGCAATGCCATTACCCATGGTACCAGCACCAATAACCGAAACATTTTTAATATGCATATTTGGCAAGATTGAGGTTAGTGAGCCGCAAATGTAGGAAGAGCGGTTGATTTGTTGAGCGGTAAAAACGGGTTGCCCGAAGGGCTCCTTTGGAAATTGGTAAAGCCGGTTGATCTGTTGCCTGGTCCATCATCCTAAGCTGTGCTCAGCCTAGTTAGAGTTCCTTTTTATTGTCTAATTGAAAATTGAGCATTGAGTGTTGAATATTGAGTATTTAGCTTCCTCCCAATCTCCAAAGGATCCCTTCGGGCAACTGGTTTTTACCAATAAACCGGCTTTTACTAATCAACCCAATCAACTGATCAACAAATTACTGCCCGTCCGAGGTATTGTCCTGGCGCTTAAAGTCTCCTCTTTTCCACGCCTTTATAAAGTCGGCCCATGCAAGCGGGTTCAATATATTCATAGGTGGTACCTGGCCCTGGTAATAATATTTTTGTGCCTGTTGTGTCAGTTGCCTGTTTACGGCTTCGCGGCCATCTGCCGGTAATGTTGCTATCAGCACACGCCTTTTTGCCGCGCTAACTGCCTGCCGTGCAAGCTCAAGCTGGTCAGCAGGTACTTCTGTATTAACAAAATCACGTTCAAATTGCGAACCCGATGGCCGCGAACGTAAAATGGTAGCAGGCAGGTAGGCGGTATCATTCGTCATCAGTTCTATAACACTGTATTGGTTGCCCTGCATGTCGTAGGGTATATTAATCACGTTATCCTTAAAGCCCACCGATGAAAACCGTATTCTATCACCTTTCAGTACCACAATACTAAATACGCCCTGGTCGTTCGTTAAGGTACCGCGCCCCCTGTTTTCCACAATAACGCTTGCGGCTGGCAGGCCCTGCAGGCTGTCTGACGTCATTACCACACCATACAGTTGAATTACTGAGTCTTTGTTTACAGTGGCAGTTGTTTGCGGGCTTTGTGCAAAACTGCGGCAGGCAATAAGGGTAAGGGCTGCAAAAATGCTGTATCGTAAAATTTGCTTCATGCAAAAAATATCGGTTTTCGAAATGTAAATTAACACAAGGTATCTCAAGTAAAAAACAAAATAAAGTTGCCAAAGGTTAATTTTGCGGCAAAATATTTCTTTTAACAAAAAAATGTGTGATGACAGAAGCGGATGTTCTTAAAGCTTTAAGCAATGTAGAAGAGCCAGATCTTGGTAAAGATATAGTTACCCTTAACATGGTGAAAGACATTGTGATAGATGGAAAATCTGTTGCCTTTACCGTTGTTTTAACCACGCCCGCCTGCCCGTTAAAAGATATGATACAGAAGGCCTGTATTAACGCCATTAAATTATTGCTTGATAAAGAGGCTTCTGTTACAGTAAACTTTACGGCCAATACAAGCAGCAACCGTAAAGACAATAAGCAGGTCTTGTCGGGTGTAAAAAACATTATCGCAGTCGTGAGCGGCAAAGGTGGTGTTGGTAAAAGTACCGTGGCAGCAAATCTTGCCCTGGCTTTTGCACAAGGTGGTGCAAGGGTTGGCCTTATGGATGCTGATATATACGGCCCAAGCGTACCTATTATGTTTGGTGTTAGGGGCGAAAGGCCGATGATGCGCGATGTAAATGGCAAAGGAATGATAGTGCCGCTGGAACGCTATGGCATAAAGCTGATGAGCATAGGCCTATTGGTGGATGAAAAAAACGCGGTTGTTTGGCGCGGGCCGATGGTTAGTAACGCGGTACGGCAGTTTGCAACCGATGTGGACTGGGGTGAGCTTGATTATCTTGTTATTGACATGCCCCCCGGCACGGGCGACATACATTTAACGCTTATGCAGGCTGTGCCTGTAACTGGTGTTATAATTGTAACAACACCGCAGGCTGTTGCCCTTGCAGATGCTAAAAAAGGCATTGCCATGTTTGGCCAGGCACAGATAAATGTGCCCATTATAGGGCTTGTTGAAAATATGGCTTACTTCACACCTGCTGAATTACCTGATAACAAGTATTATATTTTTGGTAAGGATGGGGGAAAGAAATTGGCGAGTGAGTATGATCTTCCTTTTCTCGGCCAAATACCGCTGGTGCAGTCTATACGCGAAGGTGGCGATGCAGGCGTGCCTGCCATGATGAATGATGATATACCCGTTCAAAAAGCTTTTTGGGAAGTGGCGGCTATTGCCGTTAGAAATATCTCGCAGCGCAACGCGCATGTCAAATCGCAAAAGCTTGTTGAGGCGGAGTAGTTGTGAACGCAAAACCCAAAAACTAAAAACACAGAACAACCCAACATGTATAGCTTACCACATTTTAAAGCCGCAAATGAGGAAGAAGTTTTTGCCTTTATGCGCGCACACCCTTTTATAACTTTATGTGGTGTAACTGCCGATGGGTTACCGGTTGCAACACATGTGCCGGTATTGTTCCAGGAGCGTGACGGTAAATTATTTTTGCAGGCACATATAATGCGCAGGCAGGAACATTCACTTGCATTTGAGCATAACCCAAATGTGCTGGCCATATTTTCGGGCGCGCATACCTATGTAAGCGCAAGCTGGTACAGCCAGCAAAATACCGCCGGCACATGGAACTACCAGGCGGTGCATGTGCGCGGCATTATACGTTTTTTAGATGATGCGGGCCTGCACGATCTGCTAACAAGGCTTACCGAAACATTTGAGAATAACCCACATTCTCCATCCCTGGTAAAGCACATGGCGCCGGGTTATGTAGAAAATTTAATGAAAGCTATTATTGCGTTTGATATTGAAATAACAGGGATTGAACACGTTTTTAAGCTGAGTCAAAACCGCGACGAGAAAAGTTACGACAATATAACCCAGCACCTGCACGCGGGCGACGCTGATGCGCAAACCGTTGCTGAAAGAATGAAACACAACAAGCACAACGTTTTTTAATGATAAAAAAAGCTGCCATATCATTACTTGTTTTATCAGCCGCAGCGGGCTGCGGCAGCCATATTAATTCTTCCTATACGCCGTTAAAAGGTAAAAAATATTTTGATAAAGAAGGTCACCGCGGCTGCCGTGGGCTGATGCCCGAAAATACTATTCCTGCTTACTTAAAGGCGATTGATATTGGCGTTAATACGCTGGAGATGGATGCTGTTATTACAAAAGATAGCCAGGTGGTTATGAGCCATGAGCCTTTTTTTAACCATGAGATCACCACCAAACCCGATGGCAGCTTTGTTACTCTTAACGAGGAAAGGTCGCTGAATATTTATCAAATGAGTTATGCTGAAGTACAGCGGTTTGATGTTGGCCTTAAACCAAACCTGCGCTTTCCACAACAGCAAAAAATGCATGCTGTAAAGCCACGCCTTGCTGATGTTATTGACAGCGTTGAGACGTACACTGTAAAAATGCACAAGCACCCCGTTCAATACAATATTGAGACGAAATGCATGCCTGCAACTGATAACATTTATCATCCTGAGCCGGGCAGGTTTGTTGAACTGATCATGGCTGTGATACAGGCTAAAAAAATTGAAAGCAGGGTAATAATACAATCGTTTGATGTTCGTTCACTGCAATACCTGCATCAAAAATACCCGTCCATAAAAACGTCGCTGCTTGTTGAAGGAACGGACAAAAAAACATTTGCGCTGCAACTGCAAAATCTTGGCTTTATACCCACCATTTACAGCCCGGAATACACGTTGGTTACCCCACTGCTGGTAAAACAATGCCACGATACTGGTGTACAGCTAATACCATGGACGATCGACGATAAACCCACCATTGACAAAATAAAATCCATGGGCGTTGACGGGATCATCACAGATTACCCGAACCTGTTCGCCCCTATCCCCTAAAGGGGGATTTATATGCCTTGTAATTTTCATCATACCCATTTACCCATGCTTCAGATTATAATAAATTAATCAACGCCCTGCTTATAATCAACCTCCTTACAAGCAACCCTTTAGGTGATGGGGGCTAATACTCATGACTATTAAACCGGTTTTTACCAACCAACTGGGCCCTACTAATCAACTTTCCTACTGACCTATTGACCATTGACCAATGACTTTCATTACCTTCGCCGCATGAACCGTTTGCAGCTTGTTGAGCAAATACAACAGAAAAAAAGCTACTTATGTGTTGGGCTTGATACAGACATTGCTAAAATCCCCGCCCACCTTCAACACCTCCCCGATGCCATTACAGTTTTTAATAAAGCCATTATTGATGCTACAAAAGATTATTGCGTTGCCTATAAAATAAACACGGCTTTTTACGAATCAATGGGTGTTAAGGGTTGGCAGGTGATGGAAGAAACGCTAAACTACATACCAAAGACACACTTTACCATAGCCGATGCAAAACGGGGGGATATTGGCAATACTTCTGCACAATATGCCAAAACATTTTTTGAAACGCTGCCTTTTGATGCAGTTACAGTGGCACCTTATATGGGCGAAGACAGCGTAAGGCCTTTTTTGGAATATAAAGACAAGATTACCATTGTACTTGGCCTTACTTCAAATGCCGGTGCAAACGATTTTCAAAAACTGGTGATTAAAACTGGTGCGGCTTCCGAAAAACATCTTTATCAGCAAGTCATAGAAAAAATAGCCACCTGGGGCACAACCGATAATTTAATGTTTGTAATAGGTGCCACCCGCGCGAGCGATTTGGCAGATATACGCACCATTGTCCCTAACCACTTTTTACTGGTACCGGGTGTTGGGGCGCAGGGCGGCAGCTTAAAAGAAGTATCTCATTATGGTTTAAATAAAGATTGCGGTTTACTGGTAAACGCAAGCCGTGCTGTTATATACGCTTCAACCGGCGAAGACTTTAAAGACGCTGCTACAAAAGCCGCAAAAGAATACGCGGAGGAGATGAGCGGGTATTTGTAGATATTTTAAATCTCTATCATAATAAAATAGACATTTTTTTCTTCACAAGACGTTAGATTCTTTGTGGTTAAACAATTTCTTATTTGGTCAATTTTTTTTTGCGATAGTTTCAATTTAGAATGGACATCAAAAACAGTCAATGACGGCGTCGCGGCTAATGCAATATCAAAGTGTATTGTTGTTTGTTTGCCTATTGAAAAATTTTGCGCAATTGGTTTATATCCTACCTCTCCAACTGATAATTTGTAGCTTCCTGGGGCTATTTGCCTATCGAATTTGCCACGCTCGTTTATATTACACCAAAGAGTCTTGCCTGCGGAATCCAGGCAAATTGTTGAGTATCTAATTCGTTTCCCGGAATTATCATTTACAGTTCCGTCAATTGAAGTCAAAGCCTGGTTTTCAAAAGTTGTGTCAATTTTATTGTATGAGGAATCAATCTTAATTTTTTCTTTTTCGTTCGGGTCATTAGGGGTAATTTGATAGATATATTCATATAAGGAGTCTCTTTGCGCGCGAGGATTGAAAGCACATATCAGGAAGAAAAGAGTTATAATAGCCCTGTTCATAATTTAGATTTAGGCACCTCAATTTATGATTACTTCCACAATCACAGAAAATCTATCTTTGCCCAATTAATAACTAAACGATGAAGGGCTTGCGATGTTCGAATGGAATTCCTTTCAGGACAAATGGCTACCAATCCGCAATCGCCAATCTAAAATCCGAAATCGAATATGGCTTTAGATAAATACGGTATCGCTAAACGCATTGCGCAGGAACTGCGGGATGGTATGTACGTAAACCTTGGCATTGGCATACCTACGCTGGTGGCTAATTTTATTCCCGAGGGTATGAGTGTGGTGTTACAGAGCGAGAATGGTATTTTGGGCATGGGGCCCTACCCTACCGAAGATGAAATTGACCCCGACCTGATAAACGCAGGCAAGGAAACCGTTACCATAATTAAAGGCGGTGTATTTTTTGACAGTGCTGAAAGCTTTGGCATGATACGCGCTGGTAAAATTGACCTTACCGTTCTGGGAGCAATGGAAGTGAGTGACACTGGTGATATTGCCAACTGGAAAATACCCGGCAAAATGGTAAAAGGCATGGGCGGTGCGATGGACCTGGTGGCCAGCGCAAAAAACATTATCGTGGCCATGCAACATACCAACCCAAAGGGTGAAAGCAAATTACTGTCTGCATGCACATTGCCTTTAACCGGTGTGCGTTGTGTAAAAAAAGTAGTTACCGAACTTGCCGTTATGGATATTACCCCTGAGGGTTTTGTTTTGCTTGAACGCGCGCCCGGCATTAGTATTGAAGAAATACAAAGCAAAACAATGGGCAGGCTTATTATACCTGCCCATGTGCCTGAAATGAGATTATAATTTTGCCCTTCATGCAGCAAAGAACAAAGCCTTGCTTTAAGCTTTTAGCCTAAAGCTCCCCCCTATCTTATTGCAAAACCAATCCTCAGTACATACTTACTATAACGGTATGTGTAATGGCTATTTAGTGTTGGTACGGTAACATCGCCTGTATACGCGGTTTCTGTGTATTTAAATGTTTTATAGTTAAAGCCAATACCTGGTATAATACAAAACCCGCGGGATAACGCTATTTGATACCTTAGTCCTAACTCCCCATAAAAGCTGGCATGCAAAGTATTCCAAACATCGCCATCCGGGTATTTATGCGGCAGATTTTTTGATGACAAGGGTATGTTTAACCCTGCATCTGCATACACCTGCAGGGGGCTTTTGTTGCCTGCTAAAGTATATGCCCCATCTGCAAATACGGGCAGGCTCCTGTAACCGTAAGTATCAAAGGCCACACCTATCCCTGCACTCCATTTTTTATATAACACACCCGTTACTGTTTGTATTGAGTAGGTATGCTGCTTCTCCCCCATCAGCCAGCCCCATTGCGTAGCATTAAACCAGTGCAACGCCTTCTTTTTAACCTGTGCCCGCAGCAGCAGTGGTGTTATAACCACCAGTATAATAGTTATTGTTTTTTGCATATACCGCATATTACTGCAGGGCTATTTTACTTAATTGTTTAATATTAGTTAGATCGTGGTAGTCAAATTGATACAGCCCCCCCGCAGCAGATACGTATGCAATTTTATTATAGCAAATAACATCATAGGCACTGTTTACCTTAATTGTTTGTTGCAGTGTTATATTATTAGAGTTTGCAGCATTAAAAACCTTTACCTGCGCACCATCGCAAATAAACAATGTATTACCATCTTTACTAAGCCCTTTTGGACCCGACAGCGGGTACGTTTTTATAAGTTTTATTGCCTGCATGTTTGAAACATCAAGCACATCCAGTTCGTCAACATCACCCTGGCACCGGTTATTGGCACTCAAGGTCACATAGGCAATATTGCCATCTGCAATAACAGGGTCGTTGCTGCAAAAATGGCCAAAGCCGCCCTCCGATTCGGGGGCAGACGCATTATCAACACTAAAAACGCTTATGCCTGTACTGCCGCCTATAAATAATTTATTATTGAGCGTAAAAATTGATTCACCATTAACACCAGCACCCTGGTAGCCGGCAAGTTTTGGTGCAAAGGGGTTGCTTATATCAATGGATGAAAGCGTACCTGTGCTTACAGTATAGAGGTAGTTATTAATGATTGCAAAACGCGATTCAGAACCTGCAATATTGCTGCTTGATTTGGTTGAAGATTGTGAATTGCTGTAATCAGCCGTATTAAGCCCACTCGGAAAATCCTGCCAAACGCCGCCCGGAAAATAATAATACTCACTATTTTTCCAAATACCCTGCCCCTGCGCAACTTCCATTCTTACTGTTGTGTCCCTCTCGGTCCAGTCAATTACAATTTGCCCGTTGGGCATTGGTGAGCCCAGCACGTAGCTTCTGTCGGGAAAAAGGTTGGCTATATAAGTTTTACACTGTATGCTTTGCATATTGCTTATATCAATAACAAGCAGGTCAGTATAGCTGTCTGCGTAAAGGGTATTGCCTTTAACGGTTATGTCGAGGTTACCCGGTATGGGTATAAATGCTTTATTAACAGGTGATGCAGGGTTGCTGTTATCTATTATATGTATACCCTTGTTTACTTCGTTTAAAAGTATATAGTTGCCTGCAAGAAACATTTTGCCCGCTGCATGTATCGCCTCCGGGCTGCCGGCTTTTACCGCCGCCCTTACGCTTGCAGTAGACTTATAAACAGGCGTGTAAATACGCATTGTTATAAACCCTGAATCTTTTGTACAGGCAACTATTACCGTACTCAATACTATAGCAGTGCAGGCAATACCTGCAATAATTTTTTTGCTTCTCATGTTATTTAGGTTTAGATAATTTTATTGCCTTTGGCAAGGCATTGTGTGTTATTTTTTACTTTTTATTGAAAAAGGAATAGCGGTGTAAATATTAATATTTTGCCAGTACAGGTGCGGCGTTACATATTTTTTGGCAAGCGTGGTAAAACTCTGCTGGTAGTAAACACCAAGTTTTATATTGCTTTTAAATTCAACCGCCGGGCCTGCCTGCCAGCTAACTATCGTATTGTTAAGCACCTGCTTATTGTAGTACAGCTTGCCATACCGGGAGTCTGGTATAAGCCAGCGGCTGGTAAGCATGTTTGCTATGATAAAACCGGCATCAATAATAAATTTTGTTTTACCGCGTGTATTAACAACATAGTTTACACCAACAGGTAATTGTATTTGCCATGCCTTATTAACAACAGTGTTTAGGGTTGAACCGCCCTGGTAATAAGACGCCTGGATATCGATATTATTGCCGCCTGTTGAAAAACCAGTTCCGCCGTTGCCATTGTCAAGTCTAATCTGCTGGTTGTATAAAATGCCGGCCTTTTGTGTGTTTGCAATATATGCAAGCTGCAGGCCTGCATGTATACGCCACCTGCCTGATAATTTGTATTGATAACCCACACCTGCTGATATATTATACCCTGTTCCGGGGTTTGGCACATCATACTTGAGTGCCGCGGGTGACGTTAATGCCAAAATATTTACATTGTTGTAGGATGGCGCCCCTCCCGGTGACAAGTTTTTGTCCTGGCCAGAAGAAGAGTTGTTTGCCCGCGTCTGTGTTAAACCACCTGAAAGTGTAAAATACCATTGGTGCTTTACAGCTTTAACCGCAGGGATATAGGTTTTCCCAGGTGTTTCGGGCAAATTACTTGACGCTGTAGCTGCAGGGGTAATAGATTGGATAGCATGGCCGGTCTGTTGCTGCGGCACAGCCTGGTTGCTGCTGCCAGGCTGTAAAACAGGGGGTTCTTTATTTACCGTGCCGTTTGTTGACGCTTCGGCAATGGGCTGGCCATCTTTAGGTTGTGTTTTTGCTCTTAATGGCTCTTTAGCGAATGGTTCATTTTTTTGAGAAACGGTACTGCTGTTTACTATTATTGCCGTTGATGGCGTTTTTTTTAAGTACTGTTTATTATCGCCTGCATTTGGGCCACGATTTACTTCTGCCACACTTTTTTGCTCACTTTGCGCTATTGAAGCTGTATTTTCTCTTTTTTCGTTTTGCAAATTTGTTGCTTCAGGCTGTGCTGCTGTATTTTCTTTCTTTGCGTTTTGCGCCGGTCTTACTCCGGGCGCAACCTTTGCTAAATTATTTTCGGTGGTGTCTTTTGTAATAACGGGCCGCTGGTTAAGGGTTTCGTGCATGATGTTGTCTTTCTCATACAAAAAAACTCCACCCCCCGCAGCAACTAAACCCAGCAGTATCCACCAGCCAATAAACACCCTGCGGTGCTTTTTTTTGCCCAGTACAGCATTTACATCGTCCCATACCTGCGGGGATGGCGGTATGCCGAACGTGCGCATGCGTTCCTGTACTTTCTTTTCAAATTCTTCCTGCATAGGCCTGGTTTTCTGAAGCGTTACTAATTTTTTTTAGCCGGTTTATTAACATGGTCCGTGCCCTGTTGTACTGGCTTCGAAGCGTATTCTCGTTTATATTAAGCATTTTAGATACCTCTACATGGCTATATCCTTCCACACCTACCAGGTTAAACACGGTTTGATAGCTTACCGGCAATTCTCTTATTATTTCAACAAGTTCCTTTGTATCAACCAGTATATCCGGGTTATCGTCGCTTACGGGGTGCACTGCAATATCATCAACCTGCATCTCCCTTTTGTAACGGTTATGTTTGTTTATGTATGTAATGGCGGTGTTAACCATAATACGCCTTATCCACGCACCAAGTTCACCGGTACTTTTAAACTGGTGCAGCCTTGTATAAACTTTTATAAAACCTTCCTGTAAAATATCTTCCGCATCTGCAAGGCTTTTGGTATAACGGTAACAGGTACCAAGCATTACCTCAGCATACCGGTTGTACAGCAATTGCTGTGCGTTGCGGCTTCCATTCAAACATTCACGTATAAGTTCTTTTTCCTGCATTGGCATAGCTACTATGGTATGACCGGCCGGTATAGCAAATCATTGCACAAGGTGCATAATTATTTTTTATCCGTATAAAACAGGCTTGTAATATAAAAAGGGATGGTTTGGGTAAAAGAAAAAAGTTTCCATTTACTGGAAACTTTGCAAGAGGTTATATTCATAAGATTTTAGATAAGCCATCCCGCCCCTGGGCAGGATGGACTTATAGGGGCGGAATAAACTATGCTGAATTAATTTTCGCAGAACATTTGAACCTGTACATTCACGTCAAGGGTATTTGTAGCAGCATTAAAAACACCCGTTGCCCCGAGGTTATATTGGCCAAGCACTGTAGGCGTAAAGATGAAATTGTTTTTATTAAAATTACCGGTTCCCAGGTAATCCTGGAAGTTATAGCATGTTTCAACAGTATAGCCAGCACCGTTTAAAAGTTTAAGGGTAGCCTTGCCATTTTGAACATATATAAGCACCCTGTCAGCCAGTGGCCCTGCGCCGGGCAGGTAAAAGTAAAACCAGCCATTTATTAAAGCTTCCGCGTTCAGGTTACGGCATTTGCCAAATACATTAAGGTTTACGGTAACAATATCAGGCATTGGGGGCACGCCAATGGTTACTTCTATTACGCCTTGTGAGCATGGTGTAAACAACACGCTTTCAACTTCAACTTTACCGGTGCTGTTGTTGGTTATAACTATTTTGGCCTGCTCAATTATTGGGGTGTTTATAAATGTGCATTCAAAGCCATTAAATAATGTTGTGCCATGCAATGCACCCAGGTATTGGTTATTTTTTGTTTCAAGTGTTACCTCAAAGTTGCCAGCACAATATGCGGGGTCAGCATGTACTATAACAGTTAATGGGTTGTTACATGTTTGGTAGCTGCCAAATGCGCTCCACCACCAGTCAAGGTTCCAGCAAGATAAGTGCGCAGCCTGGAACTGAACCGACATCTTTCCGTTACCATCCAAAGCTACCACGCCCATGCTTTCATATTTCCATTGGCCTGTTTGCTCATTAAGGCTCCATACTGGTATGCTGTCGCCTAAGGCTACTGCCTGGTCTGTGCCGGGATTAATAACATTACTGTTAACTTCCATGGAAACATTCAGCGGTTTGGAGAATTTTTTTACCTCGGTTCCACCTGCGATCATACGTATAGAAAGCAGGCCGCCTGTTACAAATGTTACACCGCCGCTAATAGGGTTGCCGTCTTTACCAATAGCATCGGGTGCTGTAAGCCCACCGGGAAATGATTCAAGCGAAGATGTAGTACCAGTACCAAAATGAATAAGTTTTGTTTGCAGGGTGCCCGAAGTGATTGCATTGCCATTTGCATCAAGCATTTGTGTGCCTTCCTGTATTGATACAGTTGCCCGTTCAGTCATGTCGGTATTTGTTTGTGTAGACATGCTAACTGCACTTGATACCCCGCTGTTAAGCGATGTTTGATTAACCAGGGCTGCGGTACCCTTTACAGGTTTGCTATAGGATACTGCAAAAACACTTCTTACCTGCGGGTTTGTGTCTGTAAGTATAATTGCCTGCGATACCGGGGCATAACCGGGTATGTCAGCATAAACATTAAATATTACGGGGTTTTGCGGCGTGGGTACTATTCCGCCAACAAGTGCTATGGGTAATAAGCCGTTAACAGCCTTAAAGTCAACCCCGCCGGAGCCTACAACAACTTTGTTGGCATCTTTACCGGAGATGGTTACTGCGAAATTTTTGGGTTCATCGGTTGCAGCGGGGTCTGAATTAAGAAAACGGAGCAACACAGGCGAAGAGTATACATTGGTATTAACTTTCCAGGTTAGGTCCTGGTTATATTTTTTACAGCCATTCAGCAAATAAATGCACATTATAAAAGTGGCTAATGATTTTAAAAGTTGATATTGAGGTTTCATGATTTTGTTTTTTACAAAAAATGCATAATAATGTTTCCTGCAACGCAATGAGGTTACAGCAATTTGTGTTTCAAATAAATGGTTACTGATTAATAAACCCAGGTTGAAAGGGTTTTATTTTTGTAAGGAGTTTTGAAGATTCTGCAGAATTTTCAAAAGCGTCCTGTTTTTGTGCAGCTACATTAAGATAATACGGAGAAGCGCAGTTTTGGTTTATTCACTCATAAAGAAATTTTTACAGATCACCCCGTAAAGCGTTAAAATACCCGATACTAACAATATTTTAAATACTTGTAAACAACTCACTTACGTTAATCCATTAGGTTTGTAAAAATTTTTGATAAGATGAAAAGGACAATACTGCTTGCGGGCATGGTTTTACTTATTTCAAATCTTTTTGCCCAAAGAAATCCGCCGCCTACCTACTCAGACAGTAAAGACGGAAGCACTGACGTGGGTAATGATAGGGTTTTTGTTGGGGGAAGCATTGCCGCAGGTTTTGCAAGCTACACTTTTAACGTTGGCGCCAACCCTGAAGTTGGCTATTCAATAGCTGAATGGCTTGATGCAGGAATGGTGTTTAACATAAACTATACTTCGCAAAGGGCAGATCCTTATTATATATATAACCAAAACACAAGGTACAGGGCGTTCAACTACGGTGCGGGTGTTTTTGCAAGAATATATCCTGTTCGCTTTTTGTTTGTACAGCTTCAGCCTGAACAAAACTGGATACATTACAGCGCAAAAGATTACGATAACAACCTGTCTTCCTCAAGCACAGTAAGTGCATCAAGCTTTATAGCCGGCATCGGCTATACCCAGCGTACCGTAGGTGAAGGCAGCTATTTTTTTATGATTGGGTTAGACCTTTTAAATAATCTAAACTCGCCTTACAGAGATTCATATTCACACGCAAACATACCCATCATAAGGGCAGGCTTTGATTTTTACCTGCATTCAAAAAAGAAATAGGGCAATCCCTGTTAGCTGGTTTATTATAACAATATTGCACTTTAGCAGTTATAGCAGATATTTGTTGCTGTATTATTAACCAGCAAAACCATCATGTCGGCATCATTCCTGTTTTCATTTGTTATAGTTTATTTTTTACTGTTGCTGGGTGTAGCCTGGTACACCAGCCGTAACAGCAATAACGATTCTTTTTTTATAGGTAACCGCAACAGTAACTGGATGCTGGTGTCCTTCGGCATGATAGGCACTTCGTTAAGTGGTGTAACCTTTGTAAGTGTGCCGGGCACCGTAGGGGCAGGTGCTTTTGGCTATTTCCAGGTAGTTATCGGTTACTTTCTTGGTTATTTTTTAGTGGCTTATATCCTTCTTCCATTATACTACCGGCTTAATTTAACATCAATATATAATTACCTGCAGCAGCGTTTTGGATTTACCGCATATAAAACAGGTGCCTTGTTTTTTATCATATCGCGGGTGCTTGGTGCAACTGCAAGGCTATACCTGGTAATAAATGTATTGCAGTTGTTTATTTTAAACAATATGCACATACCTTTTTGGCTTACAGCCTTTGTTATATTGTTAATGATATTGCTGTACACCTTTGAGGGTGGTGTTAAAACAATTGTTTTTACTGATACTTTGCAAACCACCTTTATGCTGGCAGGTTTAATTATTTGTATAATATATATTATGCAAAACCTTGGCCTCTCATTTACCGGCACTATACAAACACTATCAGCAAAGGGTTATACCCATATTTTTAATACAGGCGTTAACAGCAGCGGCTTTTTTCTTAAACAAATCATAGGCGGAATGTTCATCACCATAGGTATGACGGGGCTTGACCAGGAGATGATGCAGAAAAACATAAGCGTAAAAAATGTGGGTGACAGCAAAAAGAACATGATAACATTTAGTATTGTACTCTTAATTGTAAACCTGCTGTTTCTTATGCTTGGTGGGCTGCTGTACCTTTTTGCAGCCTCAAAAAACATTAATGTAAAAGGCGACGACCTGTTTCCCACCATCGCATTGAACTATTTGCCATCTTTCGTTTCAATCATCTTTATTATTGGTTTAATCTCTGCGCTGTTCCCAAGCGCAGATGGTGCTTTAACCGCCCTCACATCTTCATTCTGCATTGATATATTAGGCATAAAGCGGCAAGCATCACTCAATGAAAAACAGCGCAGGCGTATAAGGCTTACGGTGCATTTTACTTTTGCCATAGTATTTTTTATATGTGTACTGGTGTTTAAATGGATTGATAATAAGTCAATAATCACTATAATACTTAAAGTGGCGGGGTATACTTATGGCCCCTTGCTGGCGCTGTTTTCATTCGGCATTTTTACAAAGCGGGTTTTGGGCGAAGGTCCAGAGGTATGGGCGGTTTGCCTGGCATCGCCACTAATTTGTTTCTTTCTTGATAAATATTCAGCCCAAATATTCAATGGTTATACCATAGGCACTGAATTACTATTAATAAATGGCCTGCTTACCTTTGCCGGGCTTTGGTCAATATCGGCTAAACAGGGCTTTGTTGCAAAAGCATAGGATTGTTGTTATACAATCTTTTTAAAATCTTACTAATATCCCATTAAAATAAACTTACATAACTTTTCGTTATGGAAATAGTTCATACACTTGCAGACCAGTATGCGGAAGCCCATACAACAACGGACGACGCATTATTGCAGCGTGTTTATGAAAGCACCTTAAAAAACCATCCGCATTCACACATGATAAGCGGGCTTGTTCAGGGAAGATTTTTATCCATGCTGAGCAAACTTTTTCACCCGAAATATGTTTTAGAAATTGGCACCTTTACCGGCTTTAGCGCTATTTGCTTAGCCGAAGGGTTACAAAACAACGGCGAATTGCATACAATTGAGCTTAGAGAGGATGACGCAAATACGGCAAAACAAAATTTTGCCTTGTCAAAACGGAATAACCAGATACATTTGCATATCGGTAACGCCCGCGAAATAATACCGGTGCTAACGCATAAGTGGGATTTGGTATTTATTGATGCAGACAAAACGGGATACATTGATTACTATGAAATGGTTTTACCCTGGCTGCACGACGACGGTTTGATAATTGCTGATAATGTGCTTTTTCATGGCCAGGTGCTTGAAAAAGAGATAACAGGAAAAAATGCCAAAGCTATTGACGCCTTTAACAAACATGTAGCTGACGATAAACGCACTGAACAGGTAATGTTAACCTTACGCGATGGTTTAACACTAATTAAAAAAAGAAACCAATGAAGAAAGTTGTTTTACTTTTTATGGCTGTTACAGTTAGCGCCATTATATATGCGCAAACAGACGCTATTAAGCAGTACATTCAGAGCTACCAGGAAATTGCCATAAATGAAATGATACGCACAGGGGTACCCGCTGCTATTACACTTGCACAAGGCATTCTTGAATCAAAGGCGGGGCAGAGCGACCTTTGCCAGCAATCAAACAACCATTTTGGCATAAAGTGCAAGGATGAGTGGACAGGGCCTTATGTACTTCACGATGATGACCAAAAAAATGAGTGCTTCAGGGTGTATCCCAATGCAGCCGAATCGTTTAAGGACCATTCTGATTTTTTAAAGAACCGCCCGTATTATACTGACCTTTTTAGCCTTGCCCCCGACGATTATGCGGCCTGGGCCAGGGGTTTGAAAAAAGATGGCTATGCCACTGAACGTAATTATCCTGAATTGCTTGTTAAGCTTATCGAGGATAATAATTTGCAGCAATATACTTCCATAGCAATGCAGCGTATGAGGGACCCTAACCAACCAGTGTACGTAAGCAATACAACTACGGCGGCCCAACCTGCCACTGATAACTCCTCTGCCGTAGTAAAAAACGATAATGATAAAGGAACAAATACAGCCATTAGCGACGTTAAGCAAGACGATGATGATAACAATACCCCTGCAAATAGCAACACCTCAGCGGATTTGCAAACAACAAACGCCGCCACAGATAATTACCCCGAAGGCGTTTTTTCCATAAATGATACCAGGGTTGTTTATGCCAAAGCCGGAACATCGCTATTTGCTTTGGCCAGCAGCTACAATATAGCTTATAAAACGCTTCTTAATTTTAACGAGATAGAAAAAGGGGATATACTGCCAAAAGGCAGGCTTATATATCTTGAAAGAAAGCCAAAAAATGGCGGCAGGGATTTTCATGTTGTTACTGCGGCCGAAACAATTGAGGAAATTGCGCAGAAAGAGGGCGTTCGCCTTGAAAGCCTGTTGCAATATAATTCAGTTCAAAAAGGCAGCCAGTTAGCCGCCGGCACAAAAGTTTACCTGCGCATTGCACCAGGTGCAACTGCAAGGTCCCGCAGGGTTTAAATTCATTAAATTTACTAACTGCTTAACCATTTTACATGTCCGCAATAAAGGTTCATGATAAATATTTTGTGCCCTGGCTTTCAGAAGGCATGATACAGGATAAAGTATGCGAACTGGCGGCACAAATAAGCGAAGATTATAGGGGTAAACGTCCCTTGTTTGTTTGTATACTAAACGGCTCTTTTATATTCGCCGCCGACCTTTTTAAAAACATTACCCTTGAGGCTGAAATAAGCTTTATTAAACTGGCATCGTATAAAGGCGTAAAGTCAAGCGGGCATGTGTTAACAGCTATCGGGCTTGATAATGATATAAATGGCCGCGACGTTGTAATTGTTGAAGATATTATTGATACAGGCAAAACCCTGCATCATTTTTTGCCACAGCTTTTTAAACAACAACCTGCATCAGTTAAAATTGCGGTGCTACTGCACAAGCCCGATGCGACAGTTTACCATATTGATATTGACTATTGTTGTTTTACCATACCCAATAAATTTGTAGTTGGCTATGGCCTTGACTATGATGGCCTGGGCCGCAACCTGAAAGAAATATACCAGGTGCAGGAGGGTTAAACGAAAACTCAGGCAGTTATAAACCCCATCATCATTGATTGCCCATCAATTTTTTATAATTTTTTTTCCAGAAGTCAACATAGCCAAAATCTTTTGGGGTTTTAGATTTCAATTTCTTTACCAAATGCCAAGTGTCCTTCAAAGAGTCATATTTATAAAGGCTCAGCATATTTATACTATCTATAATGCATTCTCCGTTTATTCTATAAGTTTCCCCAGTAAGCAGGTAATGAATCGTTGGCACAGTATTTTTATAGTCCAGAAGCTGTGAAGTGTAATCGTTACATATATGAAATGGTGCACTATAGTTTATATAAATTTTATTGCTTGAATCTAAAAGCATTTCGCCATCTGCAGGCTTGCGGTATTGCCTTGAAAACAGTCCTTTTGCAGGAAGATAGTAACTCACAAATTCCTCATTACCATATTGTGAATACAGATCTTCATATCCATCATGGTTACAGTCAAATTCCGTTTCAAACTGGTCTCTTATTTCCAGAGTTGTGTTCTTGATCCATTTCCCGTGGTCTGTATATTCAATAATCATTGAATCAGTTAATGAATCGTACCTCATTCTGAATTTCCTGTTACTGACGATAAAAAAGTCAATCCACCCTGCATGTAAATTAGCCTTTTCACTTTCTGAAGAATCAAATTTTACACTTTCTACTATTTCCTCGTGTTGTATAGTGCCTACCCGGGAAGGATTTGACGTATCCATATTTATTGGCTGCGCTGCTGGGTTTAGACCAGTTTGCCTTCTATTGCCAATGGAATTACTATATAAACAAATTGAAGCAAGACTAAATAATATGAACAATATATATTGGTTCATCCCCTTTTACATATATACGAGCTATAAATAATATTCACACCGAATAGACTTTGCAGTATATAAAGATAAAAAAAATTAAACTGGCATTTATAGTTTGCCTTAAAACGAAACAACGTTGCATTAATATTACCGCTTTTCAACTTTAACACATGCGCTTTTGGTTATTACTGCAGGTTAGGGTATATTTAGAGGAGGAAAACTTACCCTTCCTTGAAACAACCGTTTCTTATAATTGTGTTTCTTGCCTCTATGTTAAACGCATCGTCGCAGTTCTACCTTCGTGGAATAGTGCATGATGAAAGAGGAAAAGGGCTGTATAACGTTAAAATACAGCTTTACTCAAAGGGTATTTTCCCATACTATACAGGTAACTCAGGCGCTTTTGGCATACCTACTAATTTAGCCGTCGATACAATTACCCTGCAGTCTGAAGGGTTTGAAACATTAAAGTGCGCCGTTGAGTCAGCAAAATTTCAGTCTTTTACGTTGAAAATGCTGCCGGTAAATGAAAGCCTTTACCGGCACAGGTTATCTTCTGTAACAAAAGACAGGCTTAACAAACAGCACGATGAAATTTATTACCATGGTGGTGAAAGTTACTCCTCGTTGGTTGAAAACACTTTTGTTGATGCCGATAAACTGCCGGTAACCGGCTTTTCAATGAATGTTGACCGGGCATCATACAGTAATATCCGCAGGTTTCTAAATATTGATGCAAGAGTACCCCCGGATGCGGTGCGTATTGAAGAAATGCTTAACTATTTCAGCTTCCCCAATCAAAACACCTCAACAAGCTCATTTACCTGCCAGACTAAGTTGACCTCGTGCCCATGGGATGTAAATAACGAATTGCTTTTTATTAACCTGCAGGCACCAATTATAAACGTTGAAAATATACCACCAACCAACCTTGTTTTTTTAATAGATGTTTCAGGCTCTATGGATCAGCCTAACCGCCTGCCGCTGTTAAAGTCAGCTTTCAAGCAGCTTGCAAACAACCTGCGCGACCAGGACACCGTAGGCATTGTAATTTATGGCGGGGGCGTGGGTGTATGGCTGCCACCAACCTCTGGCGCTGACAAACAAAAAATTAATGACGCCATTGAGAAGCTTGAGGCAGGGGGTGAAACGCCGGGTGCTGCAGCTATTATTACAGCCTATGGCCTGGCAGAAAAAATATTTAATAAAAACGCAAATAACCGCGTTATCCTCGCTACCGACGGTGATTTTAACGTAGGACAGTCAACCGAAAAAGAACTGGAAGACCTTATAGGCCAGCACCGGCAATCTGGCATTTTTCTTACCTGCATAGGCGTTGGTATGGGTAATTATAAAGACAGCAAACTGGAAGCCCTGGCTAAAAGAGGTAATGGCAATTTTGCTTATGTTGATAATATTCATGAGGCGGAGAAGGTATTAATAACCGAGTTTACCAAAACACTTTACGCTGTAGCAACTGATTGTTACGCCGGTGTAACCTTTAACCCGCAACTTGTAAAGCAATACAGGCTTATTGGTTTTGAAAATAAGATTGATGCTATTGCCGATACCACCAGCGAATTGGAAGGTGGTGAAATTGGCACCGGCCATGCATCAATGGCTGTTTTTGAAATAGTGCCAACGCAAAAGAATATAGACGCTGTAAATACCGAAGAAAAAGATGGCGAAGTGGCATCAGTAAAATTGCAATACCGGCTACCCCTGCAAACTGACGAGCTAAAGCAGGAGTTTAAAATAAAAAATGACTACATTGATATTGCCGCCGCTGAAAGCAGCGCACGTCTGGCAACTTCGGTTATCATGTTTGGAGAATTATTAAAGCAATCGGAGTATGCAAAAAAGTTTAGCTGGAATGATGTGGAGGCGCTCGCCAAAACAGCACTCAATATGCAGGATTACTCACAATCAGAATTTCTAACCCTTATACAAAAAGCCAAAAAAATTTACGGCACCGGTAAAAAAAAGAAACGAGATGAGGAATAGGTTGCACCTACTTAGGCTGCGGCGGATCATAAACTAATGCACCGCCTTTATCAAACAAGCGCAAACCAATTTCGCCTCCGACACCTTCTGCTTTTTTAAACAGTATACGCTGTTTTATAATTTTGCCGGTTGGCATAGTAACGTTTATTAACGCTTCATAACGGTCGCTCTTTTTGCTAAAAGTTACAAATGCATTTAATGCATACGGGCCGGCATCATCCACCCATTTTATATTACAATCCTTAAGGTCGCTTATTACTGCCCGGGTAACAGCGTCATCCTGGCCAGAGGTATTTAATCGTACCGGCATCGTTAACCCCGAAAAAGGTATTAGCTGGGGGTATTCTGCAAAAAGCCTGCTGCGATACTCTGCCAATTTATCCTTATCGCCGTTATCGTCATAAGCCTGGGCGAGTGCTTCATACAACCGGCCAATAAATAATTTTTCGTTTGCGGTGTCAACCAAAAGCGTGGCATCCATATCTTCCAGTTCCTGCCTTCCTTCGCTTTCTTTGCCAGACTGCATTTTAAACCTTGCCTCAAATAACTTAAAGTAGCGCTGTATATTACTGCGCTTATCTGTTTGCTGGTAGTTTTGGTATTTTTTGGTGAAGTATGATGGGCTAAAGTCGCGCAGCAAATACCAGGCTTCGTCAAAGTTGGTAGTTGCCTCACCGCAAAAAAGGTCATACACGGTTCTTGCCCTTTCTTCGGGTGGCATAAAAATAAGCTGGTTTATTACAACGTATTCAGCCATCATTTTATCGGCTTTATATTTTGTAAGGTTCAGCAGGCTTGTTGCACTGTGCCACCATCCCCTGTTCAAAAATTTTTCCTCGTCTATCTTTTTGTCATCAAGCTGCACTTTTAACAGGTTAATGGTAAAGTCGTATTGGTTTTGCGTAAGCGTGGTGCCTATGTGTAATTCTTTAAAATTAGCAGCTTTATTAAGCGCGTCTTCGCAACTGTCCAACTGCCCGTCATATAAATAGGCTCTGGCCAGGGCAATATTGTACCAACCAAAACCTGGTGTTGACCTGCTTTGTGTTATAGCGTTTTGTGCCATATTTATAGCATCCTGGGTGCGGCCTGCGTATACATATAATTCGGGTACATAATAGTAGGGCTCCCGCAGCATGCCGGGTAAAAAGTATTTATTCTGGTCGCGCTGAAAATATTCCTGTGCGTTGGCAAAGTTGCCTATTTCACTTTGCATGCCACCATAGTTGTTCCACGATACCCTGCCACCCTGTATCAATTTTTGATAGTAATATTCGCTGCTGTCATAGTTCTTCATATAGCAGTGCAGCAAAGCAAGGTAATGGCAAGTGCTCATGCGCAGGTTATTGCTAACTGCCGGGCCAAACATTTGTATCATTGGCTCATAGTAATTAATGCGGGCAAAGTCTTTATAGCAATAAGCAAGGGCCATTTTTTCATTTTCTTCTACGCTATTTTTAAGAAAAGGATATTTGGCAGAAGTAAAAAAACGGTTGCGGTGAAACGTCCATGCCTTAATAGTATTAACACCAATCTCATCAATACGAAACTTAAACTTATCGTAGCTGTTTGCAACCCACATTACTGAATCGGGCATTTCAATATTATCATAACATTCCCGTAATGCTTCAGTAATGCTTTTCATATCCTGGTAACGGGCAAAGTTTGGCTGTGTTAGGTTAACGGGTTCAAAAAGATTGGAAAACATGTTTCCAAAATCTTTCTGAATTAAAAGAAAGGCCTTTCTTAATGGCGGTATTGCGTTTCTGTAGCCAAAGTAGTCGGCGCTCCTGTCCCACTTGTACATCCCTTCATACATCCAGCCAACATAGTAGGTACTGTCAAGGCGTAAAAATTCGCGGCTTCTTGGCAGGGCGTCTTTATCTACGGGGCTTACCCCAATTCGCTTGGCATCAATTTCATAGCGGGCAGCAGCGTCGCCCTGGGCGTGTGAGTGAAAAGTGAAAAGTGAAAAGTGAAGAGTGAGAAAGCACACCAATAGTTTATATAATATATTTTTATTGCGGGTTATATGTTCAAATAAAGCTTTCATTACACTCAAATTACTTTTAACTTTTAACACTATTTGCCAATCTTCAGTTTGCTAAGCCTGTCAAGCTCTTTATTTAAAATAGAGGCCAGCGCTTTTTGCTTTGCTTCTTTACTGCGGTATATAAGCCTGTGATCAATAACAGCAGGGGTAAGGTTTTGCACATCATCCTCCGTTACAAACGTTCTGCCGTTAACCAGCGCAAAAGCTTTTAAACATTTTAAAAAGGTAATACCACTGCGTGTTGATGCACCCAAAATAATATCGGGGTGCTTACGTGTATCCCGCACTATATTCTTTACTGCAACTACTATTTCTTCGTGAATAGATACCTTCTCAGTTTCTTCCTGCAAAAACAATATCTCATCCATACTAAGCACTTGTTGAATATGGTTAAGATTATCCTGTATGCCGAGATAGTTACGGTAAATATCCATTTCAGTAACCTCGTCCACGTAACCAAAATATATTTTCAGGAAAAACCGGTCCAACTGTGCGGCAGGCAACGGGTATGTGCCTTCCATTTCGATAGGGTTTTGCGTGGCGATTGTGAAAAACAGTTTCTCCAGCGGGTAAGTTGTTTCACCCATGGTTATCTGGTTCTCCGCCATACACTCCAGCAATGCAGACTGCACTTTTGGCGAAGCACGGTTTATTTCATCCGCCAGCAACACGTTACAGAACAGCGGCCCCTTCTTAAAAATAAATTCTTTTTTTATATCGTCGAATATGTGCGAGCCAATAAGGTCCATCGGCAACAGATCCGGCGTAAACTGTATACGTTTAAAATTAGTACTGCCTTTCGACTGAATGCCGGATATGCTTTGTGCCAGAGTTTTTGCCATTACAGTCTTACCTGTTCCGGGATTATCCTCCATTAATATATGTCCTTTTGCCAGCAACGCAGTTAATATAAACTGTATTTGCATACGCTTACCACGTATAACCTTTTCTATATTGTTTGTGAGTTTGTCAATGTTGCCCAATGCCTGTTCCAGTTGAATTAGCGACTCCATACTTTAGCTTATTTTAGGTTGCGTGAAAAAATGGATAGTATTATAAATATTTAAAAACCTGCTTACCCGTGTTTTAAAGGGTACCTGGCCCCGTACCTGCCTTATAAACGGCGTGTAAAATTCATTTACCAATTGCTTTTCACTTTCTGTTAGTGATGCATTGCTGTATTTTAGTTTCTGGTAAACGTTGCTAAACTTTTCAAAGCCTGTAGCAAATTGGCTATCAATCATCCTTGCATACTGCTGCGGGCCAAGATTTGTTCTAAAATAACCAAGCTGGTTTAGGTAGAACATGGCAGCAGTGTAAGTGTCAGATGCTTTCTTTTTCTCAGCTTTGTTTGCCCTTGCCGCTGCAGCCAGGTATTGCATAATAAGCCATGGGGATGCAAATAATAAAATTATAACACCACCAATGATTATTAATGCCGTCCACAATACGGCCATCCAGTCAACAGGTTTGCCTTCTTTTTGTTCAGCGTTCTTCTTTTTCTGCGCCTGGCTTTCAGGTTCAATAACTTTTATTTCATCTATGGGTACAACCTTAGGCAATTTTGCCAGCACAGATGGCATGCTGTCATTATCAGTTGCCGTCAGGTTTTTTAATGATTCAGAATAAGATGCAGCGGTTACATGCATGCCCTTTTTTATGTAGCTTAATGGCACGGCACCTGTATCGGACGAAACAGTTGCCAGCGAAACATCCGTTTTTATATGCTGTGTTGTTTTTGAATCATAGTCCTTATCGTGAAAAATAATTTTTGCAGCATCCATCTCCATTTTCTTTGTCACGGTATCAATATCCGTTACAGTACCATCGGCCACAAAATAAGCCTGCCGCATATTAAGCGGTGGTGTTTGGTCTGGCTGGGGCGATTCCTGCGTATCGGTTGAAGGAACTGTTGTATCAAAATCTATCCAGCCATACCCTGGAAAATATGCCTGCACCCAGGCGTGGGCCTGTTTCTCATAAAACCAATACCAGCCGGGGTTTTTGCTGCTGCGGTCAACCGTTAAATAGCCAACAGCCACCCTTGAAGGTATGCCCATAGCACGAAGCAAAAACAGGGTTGCACCGGCAAAATATGCGCAATAGCCTTTCCTGTTCTCAAATAAAAAATAGGTCAGTTTATTGGCACTTGGCAAACCGGGTATGCCGGGATTGTCAGAGTACTTAAAAAGTGGCTGCCCATAATCATCCTTGCTTAAAAAGTAGCTGCGTATGGCCAGCATTTTATCTGCCGGTGTTTTGGCAGTCGTACCAATTTGCGCAGCAAGTTCTCTTATCCTGTCATACTCGTGGTTTTTTGGCATAAACGTGTAGTAATCATAAAACTTCCTGTCAAGTGCCGTAAAATTGGGCACGGTACGCAGCACGTCAAACCTTGCTTTTTGAAAATCTTCAATTTGCTTATTGCCCGCGGGGTTATAAATAAAGTATGCGCTGTTTAACTCACTTACATACATCTTTGCCCTGTAAGCGCTCCTGTATTGGCTTTTATATTCATTAGGCACTGATATAGGCTGGCAAAAGAACGATGTTGACGGCGCCACATAATCATCCGGCGACATAAATACTTTATACACATCTGCGCTTATTACTTTTCTGCCTACGGATGCATGGGTATTTTTTATTACTGATGAATCGGTCTTGGCAAAGTATAATGGTATTTTTGATGGATCAGGCGTAAACAGGTCATTGTCCGGCATAGCAGGATCACGCTCAAAAGTTTGGGTCATCGTGTCAAACTTTGTAAAATAATACGCCGTAAAATATAAGGGATTTGGTGTTTTACCATCGGGGAAATAACTGTCAAGTTTTGCAACAAATACCAGCCGCTGGTCTTTACTAAGTGAACCAGTAAGCTTTGTTTGGTCTTTATTGCTTATACTGCCATCTTTATTGTTCTTGGTCATGCTCTCGCTGTTGCCCTTCTCCTGGTAACTACCCTGGCCGCCATATTCTTTTTCGATGGCTTTAAAATCTTTCTGAAAAAAGTAATATAGCCCTAATAGCAATACAGCTATCATTACAAAAAAACCAAATACCCGCTTTAACACAAACCAACTAAAATATTTTTCATCCTTGCTCATGTTACGTATGAGCTCGGCCATGTAAATAATATAGAAAGCATAGGCAAGTATAGGGGCAAAACCTGTAATAAGCGCCGATGCAGTTATGTTACTTGACCGGCTTACCGCGTATATTTCAATACCTAACAGCAGCAAAGCCCAGAATATGGTATAAAATCGCCACCTGGCAAACCCTGTGCCTGCTAACCAACCGGCTGTAACCAATATGCCAAATATTTCAACTTTTACCTGTATAGTAAGGCCGTCGAACTCGCCAACAGCAAGCGCCGGCGAAAACCTGTACAGCAGGTATAAAATAATAACCAGTATAGGCAATGTGGTTATAACCCTAAAGCGAAAACTATAAAAAACAAGTGCCCCGGCCATAGCCGTGCTAAAATAAACGCCCTGGTTAAACCAATCGTTCTGCAGTAATGCTTCGGTTGCATTAACATTTTGAAGCAGGTAAAACATTAGTATTGCGGTTGGCACAGCCAACAATACCAATTGGGCAACTAATTTCTTCCAGCTATGTACTCTTCCTATACTCATTTATAATGTTATATAACTATCGTTTTATCGTGTTTTGCAAGTAACGCTTCAAGTTTCTTCTCGTTCTGCGTAATTTTTGGCCTTATTAAACTTAATTGCCAGTTTGCCCTGTATTTTGCCAAATCATTTTTTTCCTGCTGTATAAACAGCCACTGAATAAGACCTACAAGGTAACTGCGTTGCAAGCTTTTGCTTAACCTAACCAATACAAAAAAGGTTGTTCCTGTTGAAGCTGCCATTAATTGCTCAACCTGTTCCGCATCAGTAAGGGATGTAATTACCACCACCGATGCATCTTTCATATTAACATAGGCCTTTATATCTTTATCAGTTTGCCATTTACTTGTGCTGATAGCATATTCAACGGCCTTTTTTTCGTTTATAAAAGGGCTGCTGCTTATTTGCTGGTCCTGAATGTAACGTATATCAAAACCCTGCTCTGTTAATTTTTGATAAACGGCCCATAGTATTGTTTTATAGTAATTAAGAAAGTAAATATTCACTGTGCCGCTGTCGTTGCCACCTACCTGGTTGTAAAATGACGCATACAGGTAAGCTTCAGACGCATAGGGATCAAGTATTTCGGGCATGCGTACAACAAGCTCTTTATTGCGGGCGTAAATTTTCCAAACAATGCGGCGTACGTCGTCGTTACTCTCAAAATTCTTATAATTAATATATTCCCCCTCTACCTTTTTTAATTCCTCAATACGCGTTTCAGTGTCTTCGGTTTTGCGGGGTGAAATGGCAAAATTTTTGGCATTTTCCAAAGTGGGTGGGGTATAAAACCTGTTGGAAACAGGCAGGCCTACCGTAAAAGAGAAGAATTGAAAAAAATCTTCAAAATATACAATCAGTCTTTGCACATTATATTCTTTTATCTCAGGCAGGTCCCATGTATAATCGCCCTCAAAAGTTGTGGAGATCACTTTTCCCTGTCCGCGTTCCGCCAATGCAAATTTTTTGGAATAATGCTCTTCGTCATATTTAAGCCTTAGCTTGATAAAACCCATTAAAGGCTTAAGCAGGGGATGAATTTTAATACGGATGGATTGCTGCTGGTTACCGTGTACCGTTTTTACTTTACCGGTGGCTTCAATGGAAAAAAGTACAGCGCCCCGTCTTTTTTTAACAAGAAAGAAGGAAAATGAAATGATTACGCTAAGCAGGGCAAGTACAAGCATTGCCCCGGCAAACCAGGCCCCTACTTTTAAAAGCAGCCTTAGAATATCGCCAAAAGAAGTCCCTTCATTTATAGCGATGCCCTGAATAAACCAATGGTAAATTAAAAAATAAACAACCAGCCCCCCGGTTACAAAAAAGATAAAGTAGAAGGTGAACGGAACAAAAAAACTTACCGGCAACAGCCGGTTGCGAATATTTTTATAAGTATTATCCATTATTTGAAACCCTAAAATAAAGAAAGAAGATTATAACTAAAAAACATCTGCGTGTTACAGGGTATTTTTAACTGAAACTTTACTTTCTTTGCCACCCCGTGAGCATATTTACTACATATAAGCAATGCCCGTTGTGCAATGGTACTAATATTATGCCTGTTTTACAGGTGAAAGACCACACGGTTAGTAAAGAAACCTTTGATATATGGCATTGCAGCCAATGTTCTGGCCGGTTTACCCAAAACATACCAATAGCCACTGAAATTGGCCGTTACTACAAGGCTGAGGCTTATGTTAGCCATACCGATACCAAAAAGGGCCTTGTAAACCGTTTGTACCATATTGTGCGCAATATTACCCTGCAAACCAAGCGGAAGCTGGTTGAGAAAGCTACCGGGCTAAAAAAAGGCAGCCTGCTTGATGTTGGTGCCGGCACCGGTGCCTTTGCGGCTGTTATGCAGCAGGCTGGGTGGGCTGTTACAGGGTTAGAGCCGGATGATACAGCACGCAATAACGCCCTTACCCAACACAACCTTCAGCTAAAGCAGCCGGAGCAACTTTTTAACCTGCCCGCCAATACATTTAACGCTATTACCATGTGGCATGTGCTGGAGCATGTGCACGAACTGCACAGGTATCTTGACACCTTTAATTCAATTTTGGTGAATAATGGTGTTCTTATTATAGCAGTGCCAAATTACACCAGCCACGATGCAGAGATTTATAAAGAAAACTGGGCAGCTTATGATGTTCCCCGGCACCTGTACCATTTTTCTCCACAAAGCATGCAGCAATTAGCAGGCATGCATGGCTTTTCAATTCAGCAATATAAACCTATGTGGTTTGACAGCTTTTACGTGTGTATGCTTAGCGAGCAATACAAAACCGGCAAAGGCGGCCTTATAAACGCCGTTTGGAATGGCTTTGTAAGCAACCTGAAAGCCATGAGTGACGTTAAGAGATGCAGCAGTGTTATTTATGTGATGAAGAAGGTTTGAGGGGAGTTGGAGTTTGAAAGTTTGATTGTTTGAGCGTTTGATTGTTCACCACCAAGGCCTGTCATTTTTTGTGTTTTCTTTTTGCAGATTTTTTAGCCAGTATAGTATTTGTAGCTACATCAAGCTATGGCTGGTCTTGCTTGAAAAGCAGCTTGGGTTTAATGTCATCCTGGTCTACAGGATCAAAACTTACCCGAATTTCATTGTTCAATCCCGCACACTTTATTAATTGCTGACAAGCTTTTGCAAAGGCTGGTTGGTCATTGCAATCATCGGCAAACACGCAGTTATATTTTTTAGATGTATTAGCTTCTACTATGTATTCAAAACCGTCCAAGATCTGCTCATTACATTTTATGTGCCTTGGTAATTTCCAATAACCGCTATTATTTATTGATGTTACAATATCATAAAACTGCTTGTATGATATTGCTTTTGTTATCGTAGTAAATTTGAACGACTTGTTGGGTACTGTAATACTATCTATTAAACGGCGGTAAAACCCCCGCTTCCACATTTGAGGATATAATCTTGTAAAAGAGTCGATCGTCTCAACTCGGTAAGGCTCATTGTGATAACCATTATACCAGTTCTTTATTTTAAAATATAATTTCCCTGCTGGGTTTAACAAGTTGGTATCCTGCACAAAAAATCCATTATTAGATTCCTTTGTAACTATTTTATCCTTTGTTAAAATTATAATTACAGAAGGCTGCTTAAAGCCAAAAAGAAAAAAAAACGGAATACATCTTCCTTTTGTGGTCGCAGGCTCAGGTTTGGTTCATTAAAAAACGGATACAAATAATGATAGGGGCTTAACGCCCTATTCCGTGGCATTGAATCTTTTAGCGGGTAGTAATAATTATCGGTATCATTAATCTTTTTCGGGTAATCATACCCCCCGTCGGGGTAATGAATTGGTGCATCACATCCCATATTAACAACCGTTAGCATTAAGAGGCACAACAATATTGCATTGGGAGGGCGACGCATATTATTATAAGATGCAAAAGATAAACAAATCCACATAACCTTTCAAACTATCAAACTTCACCTAACATTTCAATAATTTTAAAAACCGTAAGGCATCTTGCCGTAACTTTAAGCCCTCAAAATGAAAGCTGGTTGCCCAGCAGGTTATTTGTCCGATTCACGATCATCAATAAAACATTACGGCCATGGACGGATTAAAGGAAAAGTTTAAGGCAAAGGCGGATGCCGCCGGTACGGAAATAAAAGAGTTATTAAAACAGAACGGATCAAAAAAAATTGGTGAAGTAACCCTTGCCCAGGTGTACCAGGGCATGCGCGGTATTACAGGCCTGGTAACAGAAACCAGCCTGCTTGATGCGCAGGAAGGTATACGTTTCAGGGGTTATTCCCTGCCTGAACTTAGTGAGAAGCTGCCCTGTACAAAAGGTGGCAGCGAACCCCTGCCGGAAGGCCTTTTTTACCTGATGCTGATCGGCGACTTACCCACCGAAGATGATGTTACCAATGTAACCAACCTGTTGCAGCGCCGCAGCCATGTACCCAACCATGTATTTGCCACTATTGACGCCCTGCCGATAAGCACCCACCCCATGACTATGTTTGTGGCCGGTGTTATGGCCCTGCAAACAGAAAGCGTTTTTGCAAAAGAATATGCAAAAGGCATTAGCAAGAAGGACTACTGGAGCCCAATGTATGACGACACGATGGACCTTATTGCCCGCCTGCCGCGCATTGCAGCTTACATATACCGCAGAAAATATAAAAACAACGAACATATTCACCCCAATGGCCTGCTTGACTGGGCGGGAAATTTTGCCCATATGATGGGCTACGAGGATGAGAGCTTTAAGGAACTGATGCGCCTGTACATGACCATACATGCCGACCATGAGGGCGGTAATGTATCGGCCCATACTACGCACCTTGTTGGCTCAGCATTAAGTGATGCTTACCTTAGTTACGCTGCCGGCATGAACGGCCTCGCTGGCCCGCTGCACGGGCTTGCCAACCAGGAAGTAATAAAATGGATATTTGAGTTGCAGAACGACCTTGGTACAGACAGCCCTACCAAAGAGCAGATAGCCGAATATGTGCAGAAAACATTAAGCTCAGGCAAGGTAGTTCCAGGTTATGGGCATGCTGTGTTGCGCAAAACTGACCCACGCTTTACCGCACAAATGGAGTTTGGTAAAAAGCACATGCCTGACGACAAACTTGTAAACACCGTTTGGAATGTTTATGATACGGTGCCACCAATACTGCAATCGCTTGGTAAAATAAAAAACCCCTGGCCAAATGTTGATGCCCACAGCGGTGCACTGCTTGTGCATTACGGTATGAAGGAATACGAATTTTACACTGTATTGTTTGCAGTTAGCCGTGCGCTTGGTGTGCTTGCCAGCCTTTGCTGGGACAGGGCACTCGCCTTTCCGCTGGAGCGCCCAAAAAGTGTTACTACCGAAAGCGTTAAGCAATGGCTTGATGGTAAGGCAGAGATTTGGGAGTAAACCTCCGAAACCCCTGCCCCTAAAGGGGTAAAAGAAAGAATGTAGTGTATAAATAAAAACAGGCGATAATTTTAAAAGTTATCGCCTGTTTTATTGTACTTAGTAAGTTACAGAAACCCCTTTAGGGGCAGGGGTTCTGCGCTACCAATATTGTTTCATTAAATCACTCACCCATGCTGGCTGTATAATTTCACCTTTTGGCTCAAACTCTTTCATTACCGGTTTAATATCTATTACCGGTGTACCGTCAATAGCGTCAAGGTTTTTTACGGTTATCGTTCTTCCATTATGGCTAAACAACTCAACGGTGCAAAGGCCGATAGCGTTTGGCCGGTCTTTCTTTCGCTGCGCGAATATGCCCGTATAAGGATAGTTTTTATTTCCCCGTGGGTGCCCTGCATACACCATCTCATCCGCTTTTAGTTTATCAAAATGATAGATGATCTCCAGGTGCGAGAAAGTTTCAATGCTGTTTAATGCTTCAGTTGGTACACCATCCGCCAGTTCAATTTCAGAAATAACGTTGCCCCAAAAATCATCTGTGGGAACAGCACGTGAGTTTTTTACAAAGGCAACGGGGTTTAGTGTTATTTGCATAGGGCAAAAGTAGGGTATGTGTGTAATTTTTAATTAGATGGCATCAGTAATATATCATGGCGAAGAATTTTATGTTGTTTGTAACCTTGAACGTTGTTATTGCGCATTCATACGCACAGGATATTAATTCATTTACTAAAGTACGCATTGAATATTATCGGGGCGGTAATTCATGGGTAGAGCCTGGTGTTTATAGCAGGCAGGAAGTGTTTGAATTTGTAAAAAGTTCCAAAGGTGATTTTACTCCTGCCACATCACTGTTCATTAAGTATTCACTTGGGCGAGATAGTGTCACCCGTTTCAAGGATAGCTTATCAATACCATTTGCAAAGCGAAAAATCTCAGTAAGTTATTTTTATTCGTTACTAAAGGAATTAAATTCAACAAAAGATAATTATACTACCTCGTTCATCAAGCCTTTCTTAAAACTTCCTTCAAAAAAACAAATCCTTCAAATAGCTGCAAAAATCGGCGATACTCTTATCAGCGATAAATTTGACAGGGAGGATAGGGACACTATTTACAAAAGGTTAAGAAGATTCTATTTGCTTGACTCATTTTTAACTTTACATAGACCGACAATGGAGCGCATGGTTACAATGGATGCATATAACGGGTGTAGGGCCCTTTTTATCGGCAAGGGCGATACAGTAATGTATTCAATGGATTTTTTGAACTTTTATGGTAATGATTATCATCTCGGCCAACCATTAGAAAGATTTCATATACCTGATTATATGCATTCTGGCTACATCATCAATTTGGCTGTGAATGCCTATTTTTTTACAATTACTTCCAAAAAAGAGCCTTTTGTACAATCAAATTGATTTTAACTCAATAACCGAAGGGTACATAGCTTGGTTTTTTGATCATCGCTTTGAAGATTACTACTAAATTCTTCGTACATTGTATCACTGCGATACAGTGTTTGTATCACAACCGTACACTTCTTTCAAACAGGCCCAAAAACAAATTATGCCAAGTAAGCCATTCATCACTTTATTAAGCCGACCATCAGCGTTTTTACCCGGTTTACACCGGTTATAGTACCCTGTGCCAAAGTATGCCACGGCGTTTGCCATATATACATCAAACAAGCAGTTATGAAAAAGAATATATTACTTTGGTTAGCGGTTGGTGCAGCAGTAGTGCTTTTGGCAGCCTGGAGTAAACCATTAATAGCTACCATTAATTTTGAAAAACCCGTTAGCAAAAACATAAGCTTTGCAGTATATACAAACAGCAGCTATTCTTCAAGCGTTTATAACGCCGCATCTGCAAAACTGCAGGTAACCGTTGTAAAAGTAAGGGGTAACAAGCGCAGCACAGTATGGCAGAAAGAATATGATGCCAAATTGCTGAAAGATTATCCAAGCCTGCAAAATGCACTTGCGCAAAAAGTTACAATAAGCAATGTAGTTGACAGCAAAGACCACCTGGAGGTTTTATACACCATTACCTACAACTCAAATGGCAGCCAGATACAATTACAGGATGGTGCAGTAGTTGCAAAAGGCGCAAAAAACGGCAACCTTTTTATCAATATATAAGCTAAGGAAGGTAGCAGAACGGTTTTGATAACAGATGATAACAATTTAAAAGAAAGGCAGTAAAACAAACAGGCAAAAATCCTTCTGAACCTGCAGCCACTAAAACACCGCCAAGAAAAAACTTTTGAGAAGCTTACAGCTTTTCAAAAGTTTTTTTATTTGTGCGCCACAGTTTTATCAACAAAACTTTCGCGGGAAGCGAGTACCAGCCTTATTTCGCCATAGCTTACACTTTCGCCCAATTGTGTTTTTATTGCTGTAATTGAGCCCCCTTCAAACACGCGGGTTAAAGGTTCGATCAACACAAATTTTTCTTTTGATACCAGCTCATGCACATTAAGTATACCTAACTGAACATAATACGCCAGGTGGCCTTCAATTGTTGAAGTGCTAAGGTTTCTCTCTTTGGCTATAGCATCAATACTTTTGCCGTCTTTATGCAGTTTATACGTTTCTTCTTTTGTATCTGCTTTAACCGTGCCCGGTTCTTTTTCCTTTCGCTCGCGTTTGGGGTTTTTGTTTTGAATGTTTGATGAGAGATTATTTTGTTTGCTGTAATCTGTGATTATCTTTAAAAACCGCTCACCATATTTGTGAATTTTTGCTTTGCCAAAGCCGCTTACCTGTTTTAATTCTTCAGGTGTTTGCGGCAGGTACCTTGAAAGTTCATCAAGCGTTTCGCTTTTCGCAATAAGGTATATGGGTGCATCTTCTTCCTTACAAATAAGGTCGCGTAAGTCTTTTAACTGCTTATACAATCCCCAATGGGGATTATCTGTTTTATAATTGTTGCTGGCTGCAGAATAAGCATTTACGGGCAATTGCTTTACAGTAAATTTATTTTTTTGTGTGTTGTATTCATCAAGGCTAAAGCCTTCCGTACAAAGGCTCAAGTTATAGATTTTGTGGGATAGCTGAACGTGAAGTTCATTCAGTTCCTCATTATATTCAGTTGCACGCGTACGGCTGTCGGTTACAGCGGGCGATTGAGGCAACAATTGCAGTACCGCCTGTAACACAGGCATAAAATAGCCTGCTGCTTTTGTAATACGCTGCTGCAATAAATCGTGTTCTTCTGCAAGCTTATCGGTTGCAAATAACTGCACCAGTTGCGTTTCAAATTTTTTTGCAGTACTCGCCACCGTATAAAGTTTTACCTGTATACTTTCCAACCATTGTTTTGTTTCTGCATTAAATGATGTTTCATGGGCGTTAACAACCTGAAGGACGGCTTCAATCTGCTGCATAATATCTGCGAGGCTGAATATAGAGTGCACTGTTTTACGCTCGAACATGCCTCTTGATGAAGAGAGCTGGGACGACAAATGTGCGGCACTGTGTTTTTGCCGGGTAAAGGCCAAAATATGCGGATCGCTTTTTAAACCATTTGCCGTTATCTGGCTTTTTAGCACCAGGCCTTGCATGCTTGTGCAGCGGCTTAATGCCACATATACCTGCCCGGGGGCGAAGGCCGCGCCAGCATCTATAATGGCTTTCTCAAATGTAAGGCCCTGGCTTTTATGTATGGTAATGGCCCACGCCAGCCTAAGGGGAAATTGCTCAAACGAGCCCACCACATCTTCTTCTACCTGCTGCGATGTATTATTAAGTGTATAGCGAATGTTCTCCCATTTTTCCTTTTGCACTTCAATGGCATCAGATTCTCCTTTGCACAGTACCTTAATGGTATCGCCGGTAAGCTCGGTAATTACCCCTATTTTACCATTGTAGTAACGCTTCTCTTTATCGTTTTTAATAAACATTACCTGTGCACCTTTTTTTAGCTGTAATGTTTCGTCAGCAGGGTACGATTTTTCAGAGAACTCACCCGTTACTGAAGCTTTATAATTTGTACCCTTTTCACTCAACTTTGTTAATTCCTCTGCATTAATAGCATCGGCTTTATAGTTATGCGTGCTTAGCGTAATATAACCATCATCTTTACCCGGCTGAAATGCTGGTTTGTATAGCTTGTTCAAAGCAATAAACCCTTCTTCATCCATTTCATTATTGCGCACCATATTCAGCAGGTCAATAAAATGCTGATCGCTCTGGCGGTAAATTTTATTCAGCTCAATATGCACCGGCTCCTGTTGTGCTATTACTTTACTGTCAAAAAAGTAAGGACTGTTGTAAAAGGCCGAAAGTATAGCCCATTCTTCATTGGGTACTACCGGCGGCAACTGGAACATATCGCCAATAAACAATACCTGTACACCGCCAAATGGTTCCTGCATCCTGTTGCGGTAGTGGCGCAGCACGGTGTCAATGGCGTCCAGCACGTCGGCACGCACCATACTTATCTCATCAATTATCAAAAGTTCCAACTGCTGAAAAACCTTTCTGCGGTCATTATTTATTTTAAGGCGGCTTAACAGGGCGTGTTTATCAAGCGTTGTTTCATCTTTTGAAAAACCTTTTTGTGCAGGTATAAAAGGCGTAAATGGCAGTTGGAAAAAAGAGTGAATAGTTACACCGCCCGCATTAATAGCAGCAACACCGGTGGGGGCAACCACTGCATTTTGTTTGATAGTTGTTTGCCGTATGTGCTTTAAAAAAGTTGTTTTACCGGTACCTGCTTTACCCGTAAGAAAAACGGAGCGGTTGGTATACTGAATAAAATCTGCCGCCAGTGTAAATAAGGTATTTTTAGCGTCCTGCATTTGTTGCTGAGTCTTATTTACAAACATACAAAAAAAGGGGCACTACGCTAAGTTTTTTAGTATATTTTTGGTATTTTAACGTCGATTTTTTGCTTAGCCGCGGGTAATTAAATAAATTGCAGTTGTGACAGAGGAAATAGCCATACAACCACCGCGCACGATGATGGAGGTTTTTAACAGCCTGCCTGAGGGCACACGTGTGCAATTAATTGAAAACAATCTTGTTATGTCACCAGCCCCCTTAGACAGGCACCAACTGATAATCAGCGAGATATTTCCGCACTTTGCCATTCATATTAAGAACAGGAAAATTGGCACTACGCGGGTGGCACCCTATGATGTTTACCTTGATAAAGAGAATGCCTACCAGCCCGATATTATCTTTATATCCAATGAACGCAAACATCTTATTAAAACAGATGGCTTACATGGCGCGCCTGATCTAATTATAGAAATACTCTCCCCTTCTACAGCAAAGTATGATATTGGAGATAAGAAAGATGTTTACGAAAGAAGTGGTGTAACTGAGTATTGGATTGTTGACCCTGCTGATAACAGCACCACAGGCTATTACCTTATAAATGATGAATACCACGAATTTTTTAAAGGCGTAGGCCGCATCGAATCTAAATTACTTGACTGGCAGTGTAGCTTTTAATTGCTGGCTATGGCAAAAAGCTCGTTATTTTAACTCCTAATTATTGCTGCAACCGCGAAATTGGAATAAATTGCAATAGCAATGTTTACTGACATTAATATACAGCCGCCGCGCACAATAATGGAAGTTTTTGACAGCCTTCCCGAAGGTACGCGCGCGCAGTTGATTGAAAACAATCTTGTTATGTCACCCGCACCCTTGAGCCGCCACCAAATAACACTTGACCTGATTTACCCGGAATTATCGATTTATGCCAGGAAAAAGAAACTTGGCATTGCACTTACGGCACCGACAGATGTTTATTTAGATAAGCAAAATGCGTATCAGCCAGACATTTTGTTTATCCCGAATGAACGGCTTGATATTATTAAAGAAAATGGCTTGTACGGCGCACCAGGTTTAATTATCGAAATACTCTCACCAGCCACCGCAAAATACGATTTGGAGGAAAAGAAAGATGTTTACGAAAGAAGTGGCGTAACCGAATATTGGATCGTTGACCCTGCAGATAACAGCACCACAGGCTACTACCTTGTAAACGACGAATACCACGAATTTTTTAAGGGCGCCGGTCGCATTGAATCTAAATTGCTTGACTGGCAGTGTAGCTTTTAATTATTATTCACAATTCTTATCATTGCAAAATCGTCTGAGGGTTTTAAACCATAAACATGCTCAATTGTCTTTAGCCGTTTATTTAATGTTTCCTCATCAACAACTGTGATGGGTTCGCTGACCATAAAACTAATTGGGTCAATTATTTCAGGTGTTTTGGTCTCCAAAATTCGGGTAAAAGTTAATATACCATCTGTTGCAATACTAACGTCCTCAACTGAATCAAGTTTAATTTTCTGTTTTTGTGCGAGGTACCAGTCTTCAAAATTTTCATCCAAATGAAATCCTACGTAATCAGGCTTGTTATCCTGGTCAAATTCAGTTATTTCGCCATTGATGCTGATTAATCCATCCCCTACTGCCATTATAAAGCCCGTGCTTGTTGCTGTATCAAATATAGAGAATACAAGTGTAGTCAGAAGCTCTCTTTTATCAAGCAACAGTTGATTGCGGCACAACTTCAGTTCTTTAAACAATTCCTGGAAAATAATTTTTGAGTATTGCTCTAAGCTTAAGGTAGATAATTCGCTCTGATAAAATTCGAGGTAATCAAACTGCCTGCATATCTTGCGGAGCATTTTACCAACCATTGTTGATGCGAAATGGCTGTCTACGCCCATTGTGCATCCATCCATAACCGCACAAACAGTTTTGTTTTTGCCTATTTTTCCATTGAAAAGAAAGTCTTCGCAGTTATTTAAGTGATATTCCCCTCTTTGAATTGCTGAATAAATTTGCATTTTTGAGGGTGCAAAAATAACAAGTTATCCGAAATTCAGCGTTGTATTTAGTCTTTAATACTTTTTTATCCAACTAGTATAGTATTTTTACATAGTATTAGTTTGCTTGCTTAATACCTTAAACAATCTATATCTTACCAAACTCTAACACCAAAACAATGAAGAAACTTGCCCTTATTGGTATGCTGCTGTGCAGCATACAGTTCTCTTTCTCCCAAACACCCGCAGAAAAATTAAAAGTTGATGCGCTGCTTAAAAAAATGACGCTTGAAGAAAAAGCAGGCCAAATGACACAGGTAACACTTGGCGTTATTTGTTCACCGCAGGATGGCGTGCTTGATACAGCCCTTCTGCGCAAAGCTATTGTTGATTATAAAGTAGGCTCAGTACTTAATGTAACGGGCCATGCGCTTACCGTTGATCAATGGCGCACCGTTATAACGCAAATACAGGATGAAGAAAAAAAATACGCGCTTAAATATCCCTTGTATATACGGGCTTGATGGCATACATGGCCAAACATACACCCTTAATGCCACGCTGTTTCCGCAAAGCATTGCTATGGCTGCCACGCGTAATGCAGACCTTGTAAAGCAGGCTGCAAAAGTTACCGCAATGGAACTGCGTGCAAGCGGCGTGCGCTGGAACTTTGCACCAGTGCTTGATTGCGGCCGCCAGCCCTTGTGGTCGCGCTTTCCTGAAACGTATGGAGAAGATGTGCTTATTGGCAAAACATTGGGTATGGCTGCCATTGCAGGGTATGAAGAAGATAGCCTGAAGAATATTACGTCAGTTGCCAGTTGCATGAAACATTATCTTGGCTACTCTGCATCAAGAACAGGTAAAGACAGAACGCCTATTTATATGCCGGACATTGAAATGCGCGAATATTACCTGCCGCAATTTCGTGAGGCTGTAAAAGGTGGCGCAACAACGCTTATGGTTAACTCAGGCGAGATAAACGGTACGCCTGTACACGCCAGCAAATACCTGCTTACTGATGTGCTGCGCAAGGAACTTGGCTTTGAAGGCGTGGTAGTTAGCGATTGGGAAGATATTGAAAGGCTGCATACCAGGCACATGGTTGCAAAAACCCCCCGTGATGCCGTGGCTATGGCCGTAAATGCCGGTATTGACATGAGTATGGTACCAAACGATTTTTCGTTTTACGATCTATTGATCGAAGCTGTAAAAGCAGGCGAAGTGCCGATGGTAAGAATTGATGAAGCAGTAAGAAGAATTTTGTTACTGAAAATGAAAGTAGGGCTGTTTGATAATGCTTATCCTGAACCCGCCGCCGCCGCCAATTTTGGTAAGCCCGAATATCAAACAATTGCATTAGATGCCGCACACCAGGCCATGACGTTGCTTAAAAACAAAGGCAATATTCTTCCCCTGGCAAAGAATAAAAAAATACTTGTGGCTGGCCCCGCTGCGCAAACCATCAGTGGTTTAAATGGTTGTTGGAGTTATACCTGGCAGGGTAAGGAAGAACAGTGGTACCCGCTTGACAGCAAAACAATTTTGCAGGCTATTGCAGATAAATCGTCTCTGGGCAATGTTAACACAGTAACGCTGAAAGGCTTTGAAAACACTGCCAATTATGATGTTGCCAAACTAACTGCGGCAGCAGCCGATGCTGATGTAATTGTGCTATGCCTTGGTGAAAATGCCTATGCTGAAAGCCCCGGTAACACAAGGGATTTGGCATTGCCTGATAACCAGGTTAAACTGGCAGAGGCAGCAGCGGCAACAGGCAAACCCGTTATTTTGGTACTAACCGAAGGCCGGCCAAGGTTGATAACAGGTATTGAACCAAAGATGACAGCCATTTTACAGGCATACTGGAGTGGCAAAAAAACAGCGGAAGCAATTGCTGATGTATTGTTTGGCGATTACAATCCCGATGGCAAGTTACCATATAGCTACCCGCGCAGCATGGGCGAAATGGTGCTATACGACAGGAAGCCTACAGAAGATATAAGGGAGATATTTAATGCAGATATGAACATGAGCGGTTACGATCCGCTATACCCTTTTGGTTGGGGTTTAAGCTACACTACTTTTGACTACAGTGATATACAACTAAGCACAAATACTTTAAAGGGCGATGGCACATTAACCGTTACTGTTACCGTTAAAAAACTCCGGCAGCAAAGCAGGCAAACAAACCATTGAGCTTTATACGCACGAGCATTACGCAAGTATAACACCTAATATGCAGCGGTTGCGGGCATTTAAAAAAATATCATTAAACGCAGGTGAAAGCCAGGCAGTAACATTTACGCTTACCAAAAACGACCTTGCTTTTGTAAATGCACAATCAAAAACGGTAACAGAACCGGGTGACTTTGATATTATGATTGGGGGTAAGAAAGCGACGTTTAGTTATGTGCAATAGAAACGCAGGACACTGAGTTGCACGGAGTTTTAAGGCGATTCACTTTTTTTAACGATAGTGAACTATGTTTATCATCGTTGGTGAAAACGCCAACCATGGCGAAGCGGTTATAATATCACCCCTTAGGGGCTTTAGTTGGTTTTGCTTTAGGGGCTACAATAATTTCAACCCTTCGGGTTTTCAATCGAATAAATGCATCATCGTTGGTGAAAGCAGCGATGCTGGCGAAACATATATTATTATTACCGCGTCGTCATGCTGAGTTTATCTCAGCAACTTGACGGGAAGATGAGAAATGTTTTGCTGTAACAAAACATGTTTAACACGAGTGAAAAATAGTCTTCGCCGTTGATAACAATCCAACTATACCACTGCACTACTTCGTTTCATTTATTTCAAGCACTACACTTGCGCGGCCTGCATTAATGTTTGGGTTTATGCCGATCTTCATTAAAAAGTCGCCGCTAAAAGTGTTGTTACCGCTAAAGCTTGAGTGGGTGCCGGGGTAAAGGTTTATTTCGTTTACAGTATATTTCTTTTGCGGGTCCAGGCCTTTTAACTGTATGGGCAATGTTGTTGCTGCGGGCATATAGCGGTTACTTACAAGATAGGTAAACATTATCGCCCTGCTTTTTTCCTCACTAACAAACATTGATGATGCAACCGGGTTTTGCCAAGGGTTTACAAGACGGTACATATCGCCATGCCAAACCACGCCGCTTATAGCTTTATATGTTTGCACCGCCTGCTGGCTAAATGCCAGGTCCTGCGCGCTTAATTTATTCACTACAATATCATAGCCCATTTTGCCCATCATGGCTACATCCGTTCTGAATTTTAAAGGCTGTTTGCCCCAATCTGTTATATGGTTGCAGCTTGCAATTACAGGGAAGAAATACGAGTTTTCCCATTGTATAAAAATGCGTTCCAGGGGGTCTGTATTATCACTGGGCCAGTATTCAGTAAAGTATTGCAATGCGCCGTAATCAACACGTGCACCGCCTCCGCTGCAGAGCATCATAGGCACTTTAGGGTACTTTGTACGCAGCCGCTCAAGCACTTTATATAAACCTTTTACATAATCAACATACAAATGCGTTTCGGGCAAGCCCTGCTTCTCCAAATACATTGAATGTGCATTATATATAACCGCGTTACAATCCCACTTAATAAATGCAAGTGTTGGGTTTTTAATAAACAGGCTGTCAAGTATGCTAAACACAAAGTTCTGCACATCTGGGTTGGAAAGGTCAAGCACCAACTGGTTCCTGAAATATTTCTCTGGTCGTTCTGGTTGGCGAATCACCCAATCCTTGTGCGTTTCATATAATTCGCTTTTAGGGTTTACCATTTCAGGTTCTACCCAAATACCAAATTTTACACCGGCAGCTTCCGCTTGTTTTACAAGATAGCCAATGCCATGCGGCAGTTTTTTTACATTCTCCTGCCAGTCTCCCAAGCCAGCAAAATCGCTATTGCGCGGGTATTTGTTTGCAAACCAACCATCATCAAGCAAAAACATATCAACGCCCAGATCTTTCGCTCCCTTAAATAATTCGGTAAGCTTGTTCTCGTCAAAATTAAAATATGTAGATTCCCAGTTGTTCAGTAAAGTAAGCCTTTGCCCTTCCCCATCAACCAACCTGTATTTTGTTGCCCACCGGTGCAGGTTACGGCTTGCCTCACCTTTGCCATGTTGCGACAGTGTATATATAAGCGCAGGTGTTGTAAAATCTTTTCCGCCTGCCAGTGTATATTCAGACGCGTAAGGGTTTATACCGGCAATAACGCGCAGGTTGTTGGATGGGTCTACTTCAAAATCTATCTTGTAGTTGCCGGTCCATGCAAGATTAGCCAGCAGCACTTCACCTTCATCTTCTGTTGCAGGTTTGTTTAAAGATATCATGAAAGAAGGTGGCTCAAACAAGTCTGCCCTGGTGCCAAGTTTTGTATCAATAGATTTTACGCCATGTTCAAGATGGTCTTCTTCCGGCTTCATCTCTTGAGCCCACTCGCCATTATAATGTGTTAAGTAATAATTACCTGCCCTGAAGTATAAGTTTGCAGATGCATACTTCTGCATTTTAATTGGTTTATCGCCATTATTTTTTATCACGCTCCACTGCTCAACAACATTCTCGTTATAGTAAACTTTATAAAAAAGCGTAACCTCAACAGGGTACAAGTTATCTTTCAATACAACACTTGTCATACTAACATTATCATCAAGTTTTTTTGTCGCGGAACTTACATATTTTAAATCAAGCGAAGTGTTGCCATCACCCTGAATAACTGTAATGGCAGGCTCAAGCAAGTTCCACGAGCCCGCGGGTGTATACGCATTGTTATAGGTGCCGCTGCCAACCAAACCACCAGTATATTGTGAGGCGATACTTGTGTAGTCGCCGGTATTGGCAAGCCTTGCGCCGAAGTAAGCAATGTCAAGACGGTTATCTTTATCAGTCTGTAAAACCAGCGCGTTTTGTTTTGTTTCAACCGTTACTGTTGTTTGCTGCGCAAAGCCAACAGTATTCATGCACATGCCGGCTATAATTATTGCAATAGAAGAAGCTAATTTTTTACGGGGAGTAATAGCCTGCATTGTGTAGTGATTTAGATTATTGTTGGCAAGATAATCTAAAACAATTACTGCTTTACAGCATTGCATTTATAAGTAATAAAAAAACGCTTCGCGCCTTACAATAACCCGCATTATGCCAACTGCATTATACCCTTGCAAAAACGTATAACGCCAAGCAAGCCGGCACCAAAAGCAATAATATAAGGTACACTATTAGAAGCCGGGTAGTACGTACATAAAGCAATTGCTGCGCCGCCTCCCGTTAAAAAGGCTGCTCCATATAACATGTTCGATTTGCCGGCCTTCTTTTTCAATTCAGCATAACGCCGTTCAATATTTTCTGTTACTGCTTCGGCGCTTTTATCATCCAGCCCCCGCATAATAAGCTCATGCTTTATGCGGTCGGCTGTTTTTCCATCTGCTTTAAGTTTAAAGGCATATTTATACACCTTTACGGGAGTTTGGGGGGAAGTGTACATTTTGTTGTTTTAGGGAGATATGATCAACAGAAATAACTATAATTTTTGCGCGGGCTTTTTGAAGCCAGTTTATAGCAGTTTTGTTTATGTGGGTTAAAAAAGGCAAGCCTGCAGCAATTTGGCCGCCAGGCACGGATTAGTACGTTTTAATAAGTGTACAAATTACGCATTATTTTTTATTTGTGCAACAAAATGCAAAGGTTTTTCAAACACGTCAAATAGTATGTCTTTTGCGGTTTGCCCAAATGCAAGTAATTTCGCAACCGCAAATACAGGGTGAATAAAAAGTCAGGAGTCGACGGGCAACAAAATGGTATCAATTCCCGGCGTTGACGGGCCGATAACCTGCAGCAATAAAAAACTTAATTATGGCATACGATGTAATTGTTTTAGGCAGCGGCCCCGGTGGGTACCCTGCGGCGATCCGTGCTTCGCAGTTGGGCTTTAAAGTAGCAATTATTGAAAAAGAAAGCCTCGGCGGTATATGCCTTAACTGGGGCTGTATACCTACCAAAGCCCTTTTAAAAAGTGCCCAGGTAAACGAGTACCTGAAACATGGTGCTGACTATGGCATTACCGCTACCGGCCAGCCGGATTTTGGCGCAGTAATAAAACGAAGCCGCGGCGTGGCAGACAAAATGAGCAAGGGCGTTAACTTTTTAATGCGTAAGAATAAGATTGATGTTATAATGGGCTATGGCACTTTAAAAGCCAAGGGCCAAATTGAAGTTACCGCAGCAGATGGCAAAAAACAAACCGTTGAAGGTAAATACATTATAATAGCAACCGGTGGCCGCAGCCGCGAATTGCCCAACCTTAAACAGGATGGCAAAAAGGTTATTGGCTACCGCGAAGCAATGGTGCTGCCAACACAGCCAAAGAGCATGATAATTGTGGGCAGCGGTGCTATAGGCGTTGAGTTTGGTTATTTTTATAATAGCCTGGGCACTAAAGTAACCATAGTTGAATTTCTGCCGCGCGTGGTACCTGTGGAAGATGAAGAGGTATCGAAAGAGCTGGAAAAACAATTTAAGAAACAGGGTATTGATATAATGACCAACGCATCGGTAGAAAGTGTTGATACCAGCGGCGCGGGTGTGAAAGCACTGGTTAAAAAGCAGGACGGCAGTACCGTTACCCTTGAAGCTGACATAGTATTAAGTGCAGTGGGTGTTGTAGCCAATATTGAAAATATAGGTTTGGAAACTGTTGGTGTAAAAACCGACAGGGGCAGGATTACCGTTGATAAATATCTGCAAACCAATGTACCGGGCATATACGCCATAGGCGATTGTACCCCTAACCAGGCTTTAGCGCATAAAGCCAGTAAAGAAGGCATTAGCGCCGCCGAAGCAATAGGCTATCTTGAAAAGAAATATGCACACCAGCCTGAAGCGATAGACTATGCTAACGTACCAGGCTGTACTTATTGCAACCCTGAGATCGCAAGTGTGGGCTATTCAGAAAAGGCAGCCAAGGATGCAGGGCTTGATATTAAGGTGGGTAAATTTCCTTTTATGGCAAGCGGTAAGGCAAGTGCAGCAGGCACAACCGAAGGCTTTGTTAAGGTTATATACGATGCCAAATACGGGGAGTTATTAGGCGTACACATGATTGGCCATAACGTGACTGAAATGATTGCAGAGGCTGTGGTGGCACGCAAGCTTGAAACAACCGGCCACGAGATACTAAACGCCATACACCCGCACCCAACCATGAGCGAGGCCTTTAAAGAGGCGACAGCGGTAGCGTATGGGGAAGCAACAGATATTTAGATTGCAGATTGTAGATTTGATTGGAGCGAGGCAGTCGTGATGTTGGTGAGAAAGCTAAATGTTTTCAGATACAGGTCCGGAAGTTAAAAGCTTCCGGATTTTTTGTTATTGATTAATCAGTCAACTTAAAAATTATTTTCCATCTTTCTTTAATGGCAATCGGCCTGCCATTAACCTTGCCAGGTTTCCACATTGGCATTTCGTTTGGCATCTTTAAACAAACAGTATCTAAATCTTTTCTCACACCTTTGTAAACACATCTATTTATTACCCTTCCTCTTTTGTCAATAATAAAGCTTAGAGTAACAGTTCCTTGTATGTTATTATTTATAGCTGTTTCGGGATATTTAATTTTGCTTTTGGCAAATTCAATTAGTTGTTCTACTCCCCCTGGAAACACAGGCATTATTCCCACCATATCAAATTCATAATCCATTGAAGTATCTAAGGGCGATGCTTCAATTTCAATACCACCTGCATTTATTTTTTTGGTTTGGGCTTGTAAAGCTGTAACTATAAATAGTAGTAATACAGCTAGTAGTGTCCGCATGCTTATAAAGGTTTCAATTAAGATGATTGAAGTAATTGATTCCATAAAAACTGTGCATCACTATCAACCCCAACAAAAAAGTCCCGCTTGGCAGCGAGACTTATAGCATTTGGTTTTGATCCGGGATTAATAACGATTGTATCCACCGCCACCGCCGCCTTCGCCACGGTTACGGTTATAGCCGCCACCACCGCCGCTTCCGCCACGGTTATAGCCACCACCACCGCCGCTTCCACCACGGTTGAAGCCGCCACCGCCACCGCCGCCGCCAAAGCTCTTCTTCTTGTAGCCGCCGCCTCCGCCACCTTCGCCTTCCTGGCGGGGTGCAGATTCGTTCACAACGATCTTACGACCGGTGATCTCGGTTTCATGAAGCTGGCTGATAGCAGTGCGTGCTGCAGTATCATCACTCATTTCAACAAAACCAAAGCCCTTGCTGCGGTTGTTGTTAAACTTGTCGGTAATGATCTTTGCAGAAACTACTTCTCCGAATGGTGAAAAAAGGTTGTACAGGTCATCACTGGTCATACTCCAGTTAAGATTCCCAACGTAAATGTTCATGTTCGTTTTAAATTATGTGAGGTAAAACCCAAAGCTAACAGTAACCAAAACCCAAAAACATTTACGTGGAAACGTTCAGGAAAAATGGAAGAACTGCTCAATGGACTTAACGAAGATATAATTATTTATTTATTCAAACATTAAATTTTCAGCGGTTTTTTTAGCCCCGTTTTTGGCCTTTTACAGGCCGCAAACAGCCTGTTTCAGGGCGTTTAGCGTTTATAATTTTTTTGCAAACAGAGCTGCAGTAAAATACAGAAACCGTTTTTTGTGCTTTGTAATCCCTACTTTTGCGGCTCTAAAAAATTTCTTTATGGCAAATACCGCTGATATTAGCCGCGGCATGATTTTAAAGCTTGATGGCAGCCTTTACTCAGTTGTTGAGTTTGGCGAAAACAAAACCGCAAGGGCCGCCGCAAAAGTATGGGCCAAACTAAAAGGTGTTGATAATGCCCGCACCATTGAAAAAACATGGAACAGTGGTGAAACTGTTTACCCTGTACGTGTTGAAAAAAAGGCCTACCAGTACCTTTATAAAGATGAAAGTGGCTACAATTTTATGGACAATGAAACCTTTGAACAGATCGCATTGGCCGAAACAATGATTGATGCACCACAGTTTTTAAAAGATGGCGGCGAAGTATTTGTTTATATAAATACCGAAACCGATCAACCAATAGGCGCCGAATTACCCGAGAAAATTACCCTGCACATTACCTATTGCGAGCCGGGTGTTAGGGGCGATACCGCTACCCGTGCTTTAAAACAGGCTACTGTTGAAACCGGTGCTACCGTTAACGTACCCCTGTTTGTAAATGAAGGGGAGCTTATACGCATAAACACCAAAAGTGGTGATTACGTTGAGCGTGTAAAGGAATAATACAGCATTCACAATCAATATACTTTACGGCCGCCTTTGGCGGCCTTTTTTATGCGGGTGAACAATAAACCACCGTAGTTGTATTATTCATACGCTGGTTTTTGTTATTACCTAAATTCTTTTATTTGCAGCTATGGTAACCGGCAGTACAAGGGTGCGACGCAACACCGATGCCATAAAAACAAATGCCGGGCTACTGCAAACTAATTTTTTATTTACCATTGGTATTCTCTACTTTTAATATATCAAATAACGCCGCACAGCCATTTTTCAAAAAAAGCCAAAAAATGCTGGTTTTTGTAAAAAAATGGCTACTTTGCCCCCCTTTTCCGGTAAAAAACAGCTAAAAATCAGTAAAAACTCCAAAACTTGAATTATGGACTTTAAACAGATACAAGAGTTAATAAAGATCATTAACAAAAGCAATATCGGGGAGTTAAGCATTGAAGAAACCGATTTTAAAATTACCATCAAGCAGAAAGAAGAACATGTGCAAACTATAGTTGCCGCCCCTTCTGCACCCGTATATGCGCCTGCCCCTGTTGCTGCTGCACCGGCACTTGGTTCTGTTGCTGCTGCGCCGGCCGCTGCACCGCCTAAAGCTGACAATCTTGTAACCATAAAAAGCCCTATGATCGGTACTTTTTACCGCCGCTCATCGCCCGACAAACCAAATTTTGTAGACGTTGGTGACGAAATTGCACCTGGTAAAGTGGTTTGTATTATTGAAGCCATGAAGCTGTTTAACGAAATTGAAGCCGAAATAAGCGGCAAGGTGGTTAAAATACTTGTTGACGATGCAAGCCCTGTTGAATTTGACCAGCCGCTGTTTTTAGTTGAGCCATAAGCAAAGTTCATGGCTGATGGTTCATAGTTCATGGCAAAACCGGCCAACGGCTATGAACCATCAACCATGAACTATGAACTTTTCTCCCACTTCAAAACTAAAAGATGTTTAAAAAAATACTTATAGCCAATCGTGGCGAAATTGCTTTACGCGTTATACGTACCTGCCGCGAAATGGGTATTAAAACCGTGGCCGTTTACAGCACTGCCGATAAAGACAGCCTGCACGTGCGTTTTGCAGATGAGGCCGTGTGTATCGGCAAACCTGCCAGCGCCGACAGCTATCTTAACATTCCGCATATAATGGCCGCCGCCGAAATAACCAATGCCGATGCTGTGCACCCCGGTTATGGTTTTTTGGCCGAAAATGCCAGGTTCAGCCAAATTTGTGCCGGCCATGGTATTAAGTTTATAGGGCCCAATGCTGACATGATAAACAGCATGGGCGACAAGATAACCGCCAAGGAAACCATGATAAAGGCTGGCGTACCCGTGGTACCGGGCAGCGGTGGTTTGCTGGAAAGCGTTGAGCAGGCCAAACACCTTGCTAAAGACGTTGTTGGCTACCCCGTTATACTTAAAGCAACCGCCGGTGGTGGCGGCAAAGGTATGCGCGTGGTATGGCAGGAAAGTGAACTTGAAAAAGCCTTTAACACTGCCAAAGCAGAGGCCGCAGCCAGCTTTAAAAATGACGGCATCTACATGGAAAAATTTGTAGAAGAGCCCCGCCATATTGAGATACAAATTGCCGGCGACCAGTACGGTACCATCAGCCACCTTAGTGAGCGCGACTGCAGTATACAGCGCCGCCACCAAAAGCTGGTAGAAGAAAGCCCATCTCCTTTTATGACGCCCGAACTTCGTGAGAAAATGGGTGCAGCCGCTATTAAAGCCGCCAGCGCCATCAACTACGAAAGCGTGGGTACCATTGAGTTTTTGGTGGATAAGCACCGCAACTTTTATTTTATGGAGATGAACACCCGTATACAGGTTGAACACTGTGTAACCGAAGAGGTGATCAATTTCGATCTTATCAAAGAGCAAATTAAAATAGCGATGGGTGAGCGCATAAGCGGCCAAAACTATATGCCGCAAAACCATGCTATTGAATGCCGTATAAATGCTGAAGACCCGTATAACGATTTTCGCCCCAGCCCCGGCCGTATTACCAGCCTTAACACGCCCGGCGGCCATGGTGTGCGCGTTGACAGCCATGTGTACGCCGGCTACGTTATACCACCTTATTACGACAGCATGATCGGCAAGCTCATCACCGTTGCACGCACCCGAGAGGAAGCCATTGATACCATGTACCGCGCCCTTAGCGAATATGTTATTGAAGGTGTTAAAACCACCATTCCCTTTCACCTGCAACTGATGAAGAACGAGGACTTTAGAAAAGGCAACTTTACCACCAAGTTCCTCGAAGGCTTTAAGATGCAATGATGAGAGCCTGTCCTGATGCATATCAGGATGAAACGTCAATCGTCAATCGGGAAGCCTGAAAGGTTATTATAACTGCGTGCCAATCATTAATTGTTAGCCTCCGAAAATTTCAGGGTTCAGTTTTTTGTTACTTTTTTGTGTCTCCGAAGTAGCCCATTGGGCAAAACAAAAAAGTAAATAACAATTATGCATACCTAAGGAGGAAAGGGAGGAAACCAAAAACACACAACACATTCATTTTTAGCAATTTATAACAATTTTACCTTAAAAACACATGCTTTTCCTCCAGAATCTCGCCAGGCCTGCTCCGCAGCCAGTCCCATTTTTCTTATGCGTCAAGCTAACCATGCAAAATGTGGTCTTCGTACCTGCTCAAATGGTAGACGGCATCCGCAAAAACGCGTTAAGAAAATTTGGGTTGAAAGCGTTAAAAAATGAAATCCGTCTACTGAAGATTGGCGTTATTTTTAGCCGAAAAGTCGCACTAGTCCTGGCTTTGCTATAAGATGGAACTATTTCATTTTAGCTTTCAGCGCAAATTTTTAGCGTTTTTGCGGGAGCCTTGACTTTTCTTTGTTACTTTCTTTGTGTTAAGACAAAGAAAGTAAAAGCCAAATATTTAAATAAAGCCATAATAAAAAGCGATTGCCACAAAATCCCCACCCCCAATCCCCCGCAGATTTTTTCGCAATAACGACAGCCATCACGCATTTATACTAAAAAGTCTCAATAACCCGCATGCTATTGTTATTCAAAACGCGGGATCAAGATTGACGAAAGGGCAAGATTTTAGCCATATTGTTGATTTGAACTCGCAGCGGTAAGCCCTGAATAAAACACACGTGGTACACCAGCCAAAAAACCGAAGAGCAACGCATATGCAGTATCACGCAACAAAACAAAAAGTAAAATTAAACGCCGTTACACAGGGGGACGCGCTGGCACGGTCGAACGCGTGAGGTTCGGGTCGACCTTGATTTTTCTTTGTTACTTTCTTTGCATCAAGGCAAAGAAAGTAAAAGCCAAGCATTAGGCTAAAGCCAAAAACAACTTAACCATTTTACCCCTGCCATAAATGGCAGGGCAATTAACCCTTAAGTAAAAAGCGATTGCCACAAAATACCCACCCAATCCCCTACAGATTTTTCCAATGCCGACAAATACTATTAAGGCCTAAAAGCCTTCTAAAACCCCTCACCTCCACATCACCCTTCGCGGCCTGCCCTTCCACTCATATATATTGTCACTGGGCAGGCACTCCTCACCCGCCCCTGCCCCATTATTGCCGGTAATTTCTGCATCCATTAACGCGCCCTCCGTTGGCCCAAACACCAGTTCGGCGCCCGCCATTGCGGATGGTCCTCCCCGCACCACGGCTTCAATAACTGGGCTTTCAATTCGTTCCTCACCCCGTGCTTCGTTTTGCCCTGCACCCGTTGCTTCCACCGCTTTTTTGGCCTGTACCTCGCTGCGTGCCTCGTTACTCACCTCCCCGCCTGTGGCTGGCGCAACGGCTGCGGGGGTTCCTGCGCGCTCCTCATGTTTTAAATGCCGCCTGGCTGCATGCTGTTCTTCATCATCATCAATTTTAAGCGTAATGTTCCAGTCCTCTGCATCGCGCGGGCGTTTGCCGTCCATACCATGATTCATTTTCAGGTCAAACAACAGCCCCCGCGTACAGCCCTCGCCATTTATCAGCGCATCCAGCTTGCGGCACATAGCCTCATGCTTTATTTGCTTAATAACGGCAGAATAATTTTTATTCTTTTCATATTTCCGCAAATCCTCCTCCGTAACGCCCCCAAAAAGGCAAAAACCCTCAAGACTGTAAATAATTTTTTTAGGCGCCTCAACAAGCTTTCCCCTGTACATTTTTGTGGCAATATTCCCATCGCAATGGTTCCGGTAATCTGCCCACAGCGCGCGTAAACCCGCCGGTTGTAGTTTAAAAGGCATAATAGTATAGTATATATACCTATATATAAAAAGTGCCGTTTTGTCCGGTGTTTTGCTCAACTATTTTTATCCACAATTGGCTTCAAGGGGCGAAGCTTGCCCGAACAATTTTGTGGGCGGGCTCCGAAATCTAACAGCACAGGGTGCAGCCCTGTGTTAGACAGTAAACCGCAAGCACCCTAAGCCCTGTAGGGGCGGAATCCCTTTATTTAAAAGACTAGTAGGTTTTAAAAACCGCCCTCGTTTGCTTTAAAAAATTAGTACCTAAAATTTGTTTGAGTACACTTGGCGGCGCAACGAATTACAACGGCGAACCCGTGGGCAAGGCTTAAAATCCTGTTCGCCGCAACGCGAGTAACGGTTCAACTCCGTTCCGGGGCACTCAAAATCAAGCAGTTACGAAAGTAGCTGCTTTTTTATTTTTAAGACGGGTACAACATAGGTACAACATTTTGCTTTGTTCCATTACACTTTATAACTTTTGGACAATTGTAATTTAATGCTTAGCTTCGTTACTGAGAGTAACATATAATTGTGTCTAATAGTAACATTTAAATATTTCACGTTGCATTTTGCCTCAAATATTAAATTTCTGCGAGAACGAAAAGGATTGAGTCAGGAAGTGTTATCTTCTGATTTATCCTTGACGCGTGCTAAAATTGCCGCCTATGAAATCAATCATACCAAAAATCCTTCTTTAAAGGATTTAAATGCTCTATCTGAATATTTTTCCATATCAGTTGATGCCTTATTAAAGGTCGAATTAGCAAAAATATCGGACTATAGGTTGAGATTGCTTGAAGAAGGGAAACATACCGGGGCTGATTTACGTGTGGTGGTAACAACCGTCACCCCAAATAATGAGGAAAATATTGAATTTGTTCCTTTGAAAGCACAAGCGGGTTATTTAACTGGGTATGCTGACCCTGATTTTATTTCCAAGTTGCCAACATTTGATTTACCACAATTGCCAAAGGGCAAAAAGTATCGAATGTTTCCAATTCAAGGCGACTCAATGCTACCAATTCCCGATGGCGCTGCAGTAATTGGTGAATATATTGAGGACTGGCTAAATATAAAAGACGGGCAATTATGCATTGTTGTCACAAAAACAGAAGGGATAGTTTTTAAAGAAGTTAATAACAAAATAAAGGAAGGCCGCATCCTAGTTTTACGATCACTGAATTCAATTTACAGCCCTTATACGGTTTCAGTTGAAGATATTATTGAACTCTGGAGATATAAGTGTTTTATTAGTGAAAGTATTCCTGATAATGGTGAGTGCTCAGTTCGCAAGCTTTATGAAGAAATAATGGGTATGAAAATGGAACTAAAGACAATTTTAAAAAAGGTTAGCGCATAAGTGAATGTAGGAAGAACGTGTGAAATTATGGCTTCGTTCGACATAAAATTTATTATTACCTTGGAAGCATGTAAGATATAGTCAGAAAATGGCACAAACTGTATTTAAAGATAACATTATCGCACTGGATTTTACCTTTAAAAAAGGCAATGGCAGTGGTGTTGTGCTGGTTTCAGAGTATGATTCCAATGCCCCTAACTTGTCTCCCCATGAAATGTTTGCACTTGAGACTGCGAAAGATTTTCAAGCAGATGCCGTCTATTTTCGTTATTTTGATGATGGCCGGGAAGCTATACCCCAGGTTTATATCTATGATAACACCGCAGGAATCCTAAATGGTAAAGAAGCAGACGTTCATATCAAGGTTTGGAGCGGATGCTATATCCCTATTTTCATTTTTATTGAAAAAAATCAGGTTAGGATATTCGATGCTAGGAAAAAGATACAGGTACAGAATGATCAACTTACCACGTCACCTATTGAAACTATTGCTCTTGCAGGTGAAATATTTAAGCAATTTTCAGCAAAAGACTTTGATAGCGGGTTATTTTGGGAAGAAAGGAAAAATCAAAGGAAATTCCAATTTACTACTTCAGCATACAAAGACCTTATAGAAGGCCTTAAGAAAGTTTATGAAGATTTTCAATTGGTGTCCAATCTCAATTCTCATGTTGCGCTAAAATTATTAGTACAATGCCTGTTAATAAAATATCTAGAGGAGCGAGATGAAGAGAGCGGCAATGGTTATTTTGCAAAATCATTCTTTAAAAACCACTTTAGTTGCAATAATTTTTGCGAAGTCATACGAAAAGGACAATTAATTGATTTACTTGATAAGCTTTCCCAAAACTTCAATGGTAAAATATTTGAATGGAATAAAGAAGAAGAAAAGGAAGAGCGTAACGCTATCAAAAACGCTAAAGTTAAGAAGCTGGCAGATTATTTAGATGGTAATAACAAAAATGAGCAGTTCGTTCTTTGGCGCCTGTACTCCTTCTCGCATTTGCCGGTTGAATTAATAAGCTCAGTGTACGAAGAATTGCTTGGAAAGGGGAAAAAAGATACAGTCTATACGCCTGACATGATAGCCAGTACTCTTATTGATGAGTGCATGCCTTTAAAGACCCCACAAGAGGACTTTAAGCTAATTGACATCAGTTGCGGTTCGGGAATATTCCTTGTGAAAGCCTACAAGCGAATTATACAGTGGTGGCGTTATAAGCGCTGGCTTGAAACAGGTTCATTGGAAAAGCCTGACCAAAATACACTTCAATCTTTATTAACCACATCCATATATGGGATAGACGTTCAAGGTGATGCTGTTAAGCTTGCAATATTTAGCTTAGCTTTAGCTTTACTTGACGAATTAGATCCAAAAACTATCTGGACAAAACTCCGATTCCAAAATTTAAATAATCAAAATATTCTTGAAAAAGATTTTTTTGAGTTTAAATCTGGCTTGGCACATAAATTTTCCCTGGTTATTGGAAACCCGCCCTTCAATCCACCAAATGGCTTGAGTAATGGAGATTACAAGACTGTTTTAAAAAAACAGTTTAATTATGATCCTCTTTTCAAAATCCCTGACCATAATATTGCACTTATGTTTTTGGCTGAAGGCATGAACCTGCTAAAGCCTGACGGGTTATTGTGTTTGATACAACCTTCTGCTCCCCTGCTTTATCAGGAGGATAATAGTTTTATTAATGAGATGTTTTCCAAGTATAACTTGTTGCAAGTTATAGACTTCACAAAACTTGGGAGTGTTTTATGGGGAAGCGCCAATATAGCTACGGCGGCTGTTTTTGTCCAAAATTCAAAACCGGATGATAATCCAGTTGTACATATCACTGTTAACGATACCATCGCCAATACTAAAAAAATATTTTTAGAACTAGATCATTACGACTTTCATTTTCTGCCTAAAAAAACAGCAATTTCCAATCCATTTATTTGGAAAGCGGATTTTATCGGTGGTGGCCGGATTGCGTCATTAATTGAAAAACTATCTCAAATTCGTACGCTTGAGTCCTTCTTAAAAGAAAAGGAGATTGCCGGATGGTTTGTAGGAGAAGGTTTTCAAGAGAGTTCAAAGGGGCAGCCTGCAACTTATATTACCGGGAAGAATTATCTGCCTACTGAAGCATTTACCGAGCAAGGAATTGATTGGCAGGAGGTTTATCCTTGTGATGTCGAAAAATTTCATAGAGCGAAAAATGAAAAGCTATATACCCCCCCGCATATATTATTAAAGGCGAATATTGGCCGCAAAAACCTTTTAGTTCAATATACAGACAAGTATTTGGTGTTTAGGGACAAGATAATAGGCATTCATGCTCCCAAAAAAGAGAAAGAGCAGCTTACAGAGCTATATGATTATTTCATACAGAATAACGATTTGTTACGGTTTTATATAGCCTGTACGAGTAGCCAGCTATTGGTAAACAGGGCTACAGCTCTTCTAAAAGAAGATTTAATGAGAATACCCTATCCTGGCGACGTCACAAAAATTAAACTTTCCCAGGCAGAAAATATTCTTGTAAATGATGTACTTAAATTTCAGTTGAACACCGAGAACAAAGAAAAACTCTACGAAAACGCAAACGAGTTAGAACTAAAAAATTATGCAAAGGTTTTTTCAAAAACACTTAATAGCGTATACCAAGCAAATGAGAAAGAATTCCAGTTATTTAAAATTTTAGATACGGGTAGTTATTATGCGCTGCATTTTGAGTACTCAGCTGGTGCACTTAAAAGTATATCGGAAGAAAATACAGACCTTGAACAATATCTGAACGATCTAATCCCACCATCACAAAAAAAGAAAACAAATCTTCACATTCAAAGAATACTGAAATTCTATAGTAAGGATTCAATTGTTTTATCCAAACCAAAACAACTGAGGTATTGGCTCCAATCTGTTGCTTTAAGAGATGCTGACGAAACTTTTGCTGATTATTTTAAAGCCGGCTTTTAATGTTAAAGGATATATTATACAAACATAACGCTATCGGCAATGCGGATTTAACCGCTCCGGCTAATCATGCAGTTTCTACCCTGTTAGAATTTATAGAAAAGAGAATCGGTGGCTTTCGTAATTACTATATGAGTTTTAGTAGTTCTGATAAGGAAAATTTCATAACAAATAATCTCGTCAACTACTTTAATAGTTGGTTAAGCGATGATACAGCGGGATACATTCCTTACAAATTTTCTTTCCAAAAAAAAATCCGGCCCAGGAGGATTCGGCAAAGGAAACTGATGTCGGTATTTATATTCTAAATACTTCAACTCCTACTAATACCATCTTTGAATTTGAGGCCAAACGTCTTTCTGATTCCTCTAATAATACTGAATATGTCTATGGTGATAGAGGGGGGATCGAGCGGTTCAAACGAAATCAACATGCAAATCACCTAAATAGAGCAGGGATGTTTGGATATATTCAGTCAAACAATGTGTTGCATTGGTTGGGTAAAATAAATGAGTGGATTACGAAATGTTCTTCAGAAAGTACCGATGATATTGAATGGACAAAACCAGAAGAAAAATTATCTCTTGAAGTATCTGAAAGTACAATCAATAAATATAAATCATTAAATTCTAGAAGGAATAATCAACCCATTTTACTTTCTCATTACTTTATAGACTTAACATCATAAAAAGCGATTGATAATGTAAAGACACACGCACTGTTGATACAAGTCTAACCCAAAAAAGCATAATCTCCCCCTCAACTATTTATTTTCCCTCACTAAGAACAAGTTCGCTTCCACATTCAGCGCTTCAGCCGGCTATTCGTAGAGTTCCGTAGGGGCTCTACGAATTATTTAATAAATTCCAGTCTTTGACTGGCTTTTGAAAAACTACAGCCGCAATGTACGACCGCAGCCCACCAAAGCTATACAGCCCATCCCCAAAAATCATTCTTCCTTTGCGCCCTTGCGTCTTTGCGTGACACCCATCCCTATCTGCGCGCCAGCATTATTAATACTTATAAGGTTTTTAGAAACCTTATAAGTATTCTCTCCGCTTCATAGCAGGCTTCTTTAAAAAACTCCGTGCCACTCAATGCAAAACGCTGCGTTACTCTGTGTCCCCAATTACCTATAATCCCGGCGCCCCTTAAAACAGTGTGAATCATGCAAATTAATATCATAATCGTATAACAGTCAGCCTGTGGTGTTAGCATATTTTTGTGGATTAGTTGAAAATTTTTTAACCACGCAACTAGTACCATAAAACATAACCATGAAAAACCATTCTTCCGCAAGTGAAGGGCAGTTATTACCCCTATTTAAAAGCTATCCCAAAATTTTCCGCAGCACCTGGATTGTCTTATTGTTCGGCGTTTTTTTTGCAGGCTGTTCAAAAGTTACTGAGGTAGCAGGGCTTACCGGGGTTTGCCCAAAAGTAATTTCAACAAGTCCGGCCGATGCTGCTGCTGATGTAAACCTGGATAAGGCAGTAAGCGCTACTTTTAACGAGCCTGTTAATGCGACCAGCATTACTTCTGCAACGTTCACATTAAAACAGGGTACAACGCCCATAGCTGGTGTAATTAGCTATAACGACTCAACGGCTACTTTTACCCCAACAAATAACTTATTGCCTGATACAAAATACACCGGTACAATTACCACCGGCGTTAAAGATAAGGCGGGCAATTCGCCGGTAAGCGATTATGTTTGGACGTTTACAACCGGCGCGGGCCCCGACGTTATAGCACCAACCGTTTCTTCCACCGACCCTGCAAATGCCGCTACCGGTGTGGCTTTTAATAAAAAGATCTCTGCCACTTTCAGCGAGCTGATGGATTCGTTAACTATTAATGCAACAACATTTGCGCTGGCAAATACTACCGCCGGCGGAACCAAATTAACCGGAACGGTTACATACACGGGTACTACCGCGATGTTTTCTCCGTCGGTTGATTTGTTACCCAACACAACGTATACAGCAACTATTACAACAGGCGCTAAAGACCTTGCGGGCAACAGGCTTGTAAGCAATTATACGTGGAGCTTTACAACGGGCGCAGCGCCTGATATTATTTTGCCCACTGTAGTTTCAACAGATCCTTTGAAAGATGCAGTTGGTGTGCCTTTTAATAAAAAGATCACAGCCACTTTCAGCAAAACGATGGATGCGTCAACTATTTCTTCAACAACCTTTTCACTGGCAAATACCACGTTAGGCGGGTCGTCAGTACAGGGCACAGTTACCTACAGCGGCACAACTGCGGTGTTTTCGCCTGGCGTTATCCTTTTACCTAACACCACTTATACAGCCGTTATAACCACGGCCGCTAAAGACATGGCAGGTAACGGCCTTTTAAATAATTATATATGGAGCTTTACCACAGGGGCAGGGCCATCTATTATACCGCCTGTAGTAATTTCAACAGATCCTGCGAATTTGGCTATTAATGTGCCGCTTACCAAAAAAATTGGCGCAACGTTTAGCGAAGCGATGGACCCAATGACTATTTCCACCGCAACTTTTTCGGTGGTTAATACAACGCTGGGTGGCATTACAGTACCAGGAACGGTTTCTTACAGCGGTACCACTGCTGTATTTTCCCCTGCAAGCAGCCTGTCATCAGGTATCACTTATACGGCTACAATTTCAACAGGTGCTAAAGACCTTGCAGGTAATGCAATGGTAAGCAGTTACAACTGGAGTTTTACAACCGGCGCAGCGCTTGACGTAACGCCACCTACGGTGGTTTCAACCAATCCTCTAAATAATGCTGCTAATGTGGCTTTAAATAAAACGGTTACAGCAACATTTAGCGAAAAGATGAACCCTTTAACCATAAACAATACTACGGTTGTATTAAAAAATGGTGCAACAATAATTGCGGGTACGGTTACATACAACGGCACAACAGCTACTTTTTCACCGTCAAGTAACCTGGCTTACAATACAACATATACAGGTACTATTACAACAGGTGCTAAAGACCTTGCAGGCAATGCACTTGTAAACGATTATGTTTGGAGCTTTACTACCCTTGCGGCGCCTGTACCGCCAACAGTAATTTCTACAAATCCTTTAAATAATGCCATTAACGTGGCGCTAAATAAAAAGGTAACTGCCACTTTTAGCAAGGCTATGAACCAGCTAACTATTAACAACGCAACATTTGTGTTGAAAAATGGTGCAATAGCAGTTGCAGGAACGGTTACATATTCAGGTACAACGGCAACTTTTGCTCCGTTAGCAAACCTTCTTTCTAATACCGTTTACACAGCCACCATCAGCACGGGGGCACAGGATGTTGCGGGCAATGCACTGGTTAACGATTATGTGTGGAGCTTTACAACAGCGCCACCAATTATACCACCACTATTAGGCAGTATTTCAATTTTTGGTGCGTTTGGCGGAAGCGCCGGTATAACTAACCAGGGCCTGAATACTGTGATAAACAATGGCAGTATCGGTACCACTGGCGCCTCAACACTGGTTACGGGTTTTCATGATGAAACAACAGGCGATATTTACACAGAAACACCGCTTAATGTAGGCGATGTAAAAGGCAGAATATATACTGCACCGCCAGCACCGGGCAATGCAACCTCGTTCTCAATTGCTACCCAGGGCCTGCTTGATGCAAACCAGGCTTACCTGGCTATTTCACCGGCTTCAAAACCTGGGGGTTCTGATCCGGGTGCGGGCGAATTGGGTGGTTTAACATTACAGCCTGGTGTTTACAAATCAGCAGGCGGCGCATTTAAAATAACAAATGGCGACCTTACACTTGACGCAAAGGGTGACCCGAATGCTGTGTGGATATTTCAGGCCCCAACGTCTCTCACAGTAGGTATTGCCGGACCAACCGGGGCAAGAAATGTTATGTTGATAAACGGTGCAACTGCAAATAATGTGTTTTGGTATGTTGGCAGTGCAGCCACTATTAACGGTGCTGGCGGTGGAATTATGACAGGAAACATTATAGCATCAGCAGGTGTTACTTTCTCAACCGCGGGCAATGCTGTTCAAACTGTACTTAACGGACGGGCAATTTCTTTAAATGCTTCGGTTACTATGGTAAATACAACCGTTAACGTGCCTCAATAACATCCTTCATCCCGCTCTGTTGAGCGGGATGTTTTTATCAATATAGAAACAATACAACTAATTTTTAAAAGAATATTATATGTTACAAGTTTATAAAACAGGGCAAAAATTCACGATCATTTTTATGGTATTGGTTTTTGCCTGTGCAACAGGTTATTCACAACAGGTAAAGCGCCCCCAACCAGTTTGGTGGTTTGGCGAATCAGTTGCAGCAAACTTTAACCAATACCGTGGTACCACACAAATGCTCAACAGCAACTTAACTGTGCCCACGGCTTTTCATAAAGGCAATGGGG
>Ga0206931_1012_pt2 | contig 61070 bp, 75 predicted proteins | sample Alteio_BWOrgHeat_17_FD_152946 | JGI IMG/M metagenome (GOLD analysis project Ga0206931, IMG submission 152946) | Enriched cells from forest soil in Barre Woods Harvard Forest LTER site, Petersham, Massachusetts, United States -... | ecosystem: Environmental > Terrestrial > Soil > Temperate forest >...
CTAGTTACAGCGCCCGCCAGTGGAGCAAAGGAGAGAACACACAACAATCAAAACCCGCGTTCGACCGAGTCCGCGGCGACGGCCAGCTGCATCGATAACTGAAGAAATGCAGCCGATTGACCGATAAAAAGCCCGTCATCAGTGAAAGCTTTCACCGTTGCCACCGCGCCTCCCTGCTGCGTGGAGGTCGGTCGGATTACCGAACAGCGCGGCAGGCTCTTGCTGATGAAATTGCATGGCTCAGGCAGAATCTTGTTGGTCTGAGTGAGCTCGGTTGCAGGGTTGTTTAGATCGGGAAATGTTAGGCCGGTCACGGGATCGACCACACCGGCTAAGGGTTGAGATACCGCGTTGGCTCCCTTATCGTGCCACAGCCCGAAGTGATCAATCTCGACTCCACCAATACTGACCAGAATCCGCAGGACGGTTGGATCGGTTGCCTTGAAGGCCAGCGTCGGGTAGAGGCTCGCCCCACCCTGCTCAATGAAAGCAAAATGAAATCCGGCGGTGTTGGCGATCGCCTGTATGCGCTCGGCATCTCGGCCCGTGATGGGAACTGTGGGATTGGTTGCAGGGGGAGTGTCCGTATCGTTTAATGGAATCGCGGGTTGGTTTGTGATGACGAAGGGTCCCTTAAACGCCGCACCCAAGTCTGGGTTCTTTCCACTGCGATACCGGGTGTACCAACTCATGTCGACGTTGAGGTTCATGAGGTTGGTAATCCGCTTGATTTGCCGTGCCCCAGTCGCCTGACTGCTCGGCAACCTTCGAAATGGTTCGAGGTCGACCGGCACTACTCCCCTGGACTTCAAAAAAGCCGTGAGAAAGGCTGAATGGCTCAGTTCATCATCGGTGTTGTCTGTAATGTACTGAGGCATGTCGCCATCCAGGTTTTGAAGCGCCAGAGCGTAGGCTGGATTTCCTCCGATGAATCCCTGGAATTCTTCGCTCGCCTGAGCTGCTCCGCCACCGGAAGGTCCGACTCCGCCAAGTTCCGCGTATTGGGTCCACAGATCACTCTCGACAAGTTCAGCCCAGAGTGCGAACTGAAGAAGCGCGATATCGCCCTTCGAGAGCTCGCGCTCGCCTGATGAGGACTGTGCTCTGCCTTCAGACGCCAATAGTGTGCCGGCCGACAGCGCTGCACCGGCCATTCCGATGCCTTTCAGAAAGGAGCGTCGCTCAACGACGCGCTGCCAGCGGGAGTCGAGGTCTTCCGTTGGGGCTGTGGCCGTGGTTTCAATTGAGACAGATGTGGGGAGATTCGCTTTTTTCACGTGTTCTACACTCCGATCCTGGAATAGTTTTGTGTACCCGTGCCAAATGTGAAACTCCGAGCGGAAGATATTCCCCAAGTCGAGAAATATCTCCCTGAACGAAGTGGACTCCTGACCACATCAAGGCGCCAGCGTTTGAATGCCGTACTGAGAACTGGGTCGCTTAAGCCTTAATTTCCGAAGTTGCAGCACCTAGCCGGTTTCCAGGGTTAGATTCAGCGATCACGATTCTGATACGGATCAGTTGTAAAGTGATTGTCAGATAATTGTCTCGACTGATGGGTTATCTCGGTCCGGGCGTAGTGCAGCTTCCGACTGACTGTTTTGTTCCTTGACCTAATTAGTCAGTCGTTGCAAAGGAAGCGCAGAACAGGTTTGTGAGGTGGCGCCTCTTGGCCGGGGCGCGGCGGTCAATGTCCAAGCGATGTGCTGGATATCGAGAACAACGCAAGCCGAGGAAACCGCCAAATGTCTGCTTTACAAGCGAGACAGATTCCCGGCGTTTGCAAGAACATCAGCCAAGTCGAAGTATCCTCAAATCGCGAAGAGCACCGGCAAGGGTGGAGTAGTCCCTGCCTTAGTTTTTCAGCTTGTGCCGCTCGCATGCTTCCACGGTTTTGGACGGATCTACCGCTGCATCCCCGACCTGCTCGTGAATGATCGTCCCTGACTTATCGATGAGAAACGTGGCGCGCCGAGCCGACTCCATCGGTACTCCCTCGATATCAAACTTCTCGGTCAACCCGTACCTGCGCGTCACTGGGCCTCCCCAGTCGCCGAGCATAGGAAAGGTGATTCCGCTCTGTTGAGCGAAGGCAAAATTCGAAAACGGACTGTCCATACTCACACCCAGAACCTGGGTGTCGGCACCCTCCAGCTTCACCAGATTCTGCTGGAAGGCTTTCATTTCTTGCGCTCAACCCCCAGTAAAAGCAAAAACGAAGAATGCGAGGGCGACGTTCTTCTTTCCTCTGTAGTCGCGCAGCGAAACTTTCTTAAGATCCTTGCCATCGAAAGCGAGCAATGTGAAATCGGGAGCGATGTCGCCTACTTTCAGCTCTATGGGAGGAGTCGCCTGTTTCTCGCTGTCTTTTTCGCTTCGGGCTTTGCTTTGCGCTTGAAGGCGGATGAACGAGGGCGGTAACAGCAGAAGCGCCAGAAGCCCCCAAGCGGCAAACCGTTTCGAGTATTTTGTTTTCATCGCTTAGTCCTCAGCGTTGCCATCTCTGGAACAATAATCCTACAGTGATTAAGCCCACATCGGCGGTTGATTATTTTCGGAATATCAGCCTGAATTTGCACTGAAAAAAGCCTAGGCACAATCTTGCGCAGCAGTGCTAGCTGCAAGGTGACTTGGTCACTCACCTATTTTCTGACCGGCGTGTCTGTCGCATTTCCCTGACACGGCGGACTTGCGAACACAAACTGTCAGGCAGGAGCACCACCTGTTAGGTCGCCATTAGGCGGCCAACCTCCTCTAAGGAGTTGGATGCTGATTACACAGGAAAGTGGTGTTCAATCGCTCACGATTCTTTTTTTCGTAATCACAGGTGGTTCAGGGAATATTTCCCTTGCTTCCTAGTTCTTGATAACTGTGAGAGCGGGTGGACGCTGCTGATGTGTCGCACGACCAGCTCTGCCGCTCTTGTCCAGACAAAACCAAAATACAAACAAAGAGGACAAGGCCCTATGGCAAAGACGTTGATTACGCTAGCATTTCTGTGTGCCAGTCTTTCGGCCCAGGTCACCGGGTCAAGTGTTGCTTCGACGGTTGGCGAAGATCAGAATCCAGGAGGATCCTCAGCCCAATCGGCTAACCCGGTTGTGCAGTGGAACAGAACACTTCTCGTGATTGTTCGCACCCCTGGTGCTCAACCTGCAACTGTTCACACTACTCGCAGCTTTGCAATCATGCACGCAGCAATCTATGACGCTGTCAACGTCATTGACAGCACACACAAGCCTTACCTGGCAGAGCTCTCAGGTGTACCACGAAGTGCCTCGCAGGATGCCGCTGCCGCAGCGGCGGCCCATGAAGTTCTGCTCGCGTTGTATCCGGCGTTCCAAACGGCCCTCGATGCCGTACTGCAACAGTCCTTGGCCCAAATTCCAGACGGAAAGGATAAGGTTCAAGGTGTCGCCATAGGACAAACTGTTGCGGATCGTATCCTGGCGCTGCGCAGCAATGACGGATCGAACGCTATACCAGCTCCTTTTGTCTTCGGCAACGCCCCGGGAGATTACCAGTCCACCCCACCCAATTTTCCTAAGCAGCCTCAATTCACACATTGGTCCCGCGTTACTCCTTTCGCCCTCGAACGTGCCAGTCAGTTCCGTCTCGGTCCTCCGCCAGAGTTGACCAGTGATACATACACAGACGCATTCAATGAGGTTAAATCGCTGGGGATCGTCAAAAGCACGACCGCTTCCGCGGATCAGGCGCTCACCGGCCACTTTTGGAATGGGGCAATTCAGAACTATTGGAATGAGGTGGCACAAACGGCGTCGGTGGCCCATAACTTGACCACTGCGCAAAACGCCCGCCTGTTTGCGCTGCTTAATCTGACACTCGCCGATGCTGTGATTGCCTTCTATGATACAAAATACACATACAATTTCTGGCGACCGGTCACCGCCATCCGGGCCGCGGACACGGACAACAACCCCGATACGGCAGCTGATCCGAATTGGCTTCCACAAGTGGGCAATACCACGCCAGACCCCTCCTACCCGGGCGCCCACGCGGTTATTAGCGCTGCTGCGGCTCGTGTCCTGACTTCGTTCTTCAAGACGGACCACTTCAACTTCAATGTCACCTCTGAAGTTCTGCCGGGAGTGCAGCGGTCGTTCTCGAGAATCTCGGATGCTGCAGAAGAGGCTACCTTGAGCCGCATTTTCGCCGGAGTCCATTTCCGCTTTGACCTTACTACTGGTCAACGATTGGGCCGCGAAGTAGCCGATTTTGTTGTTGATAACCTCTTGACTCCGACCCACGAGGAGGACAACTCGCACAACAGCAGATGACCCGAGGGGGGCAAGCGCTCCCAACGCAAAGTTGCTGAGCGACATCACCGAACTTACAGGTGGGCGCGCATTCTCGATCGACAATCCGAACGATTTGGCGGACGTCGCCACAAAGATCGGGATCGAGCTACGCAACCAATATGTGCTCGGATATCGGCCAACCAATCCTGTCCACGATGGCAAGTGACACAAGCTACGGGTGAAATTGGAGCCGCCTAAAGGGCTGCCACCGCTCCGGGTCTATGCCAAGACTGGATATTATGCCAGTTCAGAATGACTTGTTTCACTGCTTTCCGTGGATACAGGAACGGGGCTGTGCAGCGCCGCTCGGAGTGAGTCCTCAGGCGGCGCGCAAAGCCTTGCCATTGCAATCCGATACGGTCTGCGAGTTAACCACCTGCGCTGGTGCTGCATTACAGATGGAGAACCACGGGCCGATATCTAGACATTCGGCCTTTCGCGTGTTTAGCCCCACCGGGTTTGCAGCGATTCCAAAGGCTCTCTTCAGCTACGAAACTCCGAGGGTTTTGGGAATAAGACACGATCTCGATAGTTACACGAACAAGAAGTCGAATCGCTGAAACGATGTGAGGCCTCACGTATTGGATGACGGTGATTCGCAGAGCACAGGGGAGCGAACCTGCTCCCTGTGTAATGCGGCAAACCGGTTTCAACTCTCGACCGCCAGCCAGAGCAAGTTGATACCTCGCCTTCCGGGGATAAGGAACCTGCACGCATAAATCACAACACGCCGGACCCAGCTTCAAAGAGGAGAGTGTAACGTGAACAGACTGCTAATTATGTTGGTAGCGCTCACAGTCTTTACAGCGGTATCGCGAAGTACAGGCGCGCAGGACGGTAGTAGCGTAGCGACTCAGCCAGCAGTCGTACACGAAATTCAGGTGACGGCAAGAAAGTACGAGTTCACTCCCCGCTTGCTTCGCGTTAAGAGGGGCGAGGAGGTCAGGCTAATCATCGCGCCGCTGGACCACGACCACGGGTTCAAGCTGGACGAATTTCACATCAATCAACAAATCAAGAGAGGGATGACGGCCACAGTTGAATTCAGACCTGATAAAGCTGGTACTTTCCAATTTCACTGCTCGGACTTCTGCGGCGTAGGCCACAGAAAGATGACGGGAACACTGGTGGTAGAGTAGCTAGGAACTCGGTGCTCTCCCTGAAAGCGACGAGAACTACTTCCTCCTTTTGTTGCGCTGTTTTGGCAAATGCACTGTAGAGACCCATTAACTGCGTCCACTGCCGTCTGTGAGGGATCGACGTCTCCCGGCAAGAGGTGAACGGCTATTAGTTCAGGATGATGGGCAGCTGTGGCACGGCCATGAAATACCAGGAGGCTGCGACTCGTGACACTGAGAATTGTGGTCATGTCAGGGTCTCGTGACAATCGACCAGGATGCAGAATCCGTAGCTGATTCCGTTCAGATTGTGATGGACAAGCTCTTGCTCTGCGATTACCCAGTCCTCTAGTTAGACACACGCCGTGACACACTGTGACAGGACGAACAACGCCACGAGTTTGGCCAATTGGTGGAGGACACGGTTCCTCGGATTGAAGCAGCCCAGTTCTTGCCACACAGCGGCGTTCGTTTCCCCCAGAACCCATGCATCACCTGCCCGTATGTCGGCCTGTGCTTGGGCCGACAGGATCTCGTCGACGCTAGCCTTATCCGGCGTCCGGGAGAGGACCTTGGTTGGCTTGACGAGCTTGATTTCTAAATATCCGCCCATGCTGCCGAAGCTAAACAAGAAGCGGGCCCAGTTCGTCCTGACCAAGATCGACGAGATCCTGGCTTGGGAGCAGCGGAATGAGACGGAGCGCGACACCAGGTTCGTGGAGCTGGGAAGGTATCTGTGTGAGGTACGGGCGGGGCAGTACTGGCGGGTGGAGAACTTGAAATCGTTCGACGAGTTCCTGGAACGGCGCTTCCCAGAATCGCGGAGGAAAGCGTACTACCTGATGTCCATACACGAACACCTGCCGCCGCAAGTGAGGAAAGAACTGAAGGAGATCGGCTGGACGAAAGGAAGGGAGTTGGCGAAGTTGGCGCGGGCGGAGGGTCAGCGCTTCGTCTGTGCACCCTGGGTGCACAAAGCCCGCTCAATGCCGAGGGAAGAGTTCGCGCGAGAGGTGGAAAAAGAACTGACGGGGCGAGACTCAGAACCGCACGAGATCCGCTATTTCAAGCTCTACAAGAGCCAAATCCCTGTTATCGAGCAGGCCCTCGAGACCGCAGCATTGATGCTGGGTACAGACAAATCCCGCGGCTACTGCCTGGAAATGATCTGTGCGGACTTTCTAGCGGGGCGAACCTGGACAACGGAAACCCAGAGATATTGCTGAGCTCGATGACCCGGTTCTTGGAGTTCCTGCCCGGCGAGCAACGTCAGCAGTTCCTATCCCACTTGGCCCAGAAAGCTTGATGAGCCGAATGCTTCCGAAGCGTCCAGGCTTGCGGTTAGAGCCCAGATCGTACAAGCAACTTTGCCGGCAGGTCATGGAGCGGGACAATTGGAGATGCCAAATCTGCGGCTCCAGGCAGAACTTGCAGGTCCATCACCGGCAGCTGCGCAGTCAGCAGGGCCCGGACGAAGATTCCAACCTGATTACCCTGTGCGCGGACTGCCATGAAAGGCTGCACCGCCGGCGTTGAGAATCGATACCTCAGGAACACCTTAAGGATCCGACCATTCCGGCGTAAATATGGCCTTCGCGGGACAAGCGCTGCTAACGATATCGCCCGTCGCGCTGCTGCCCTGATATCGCACCCCCCTTGCCCTTCCGTGATCTGTCTTCGGATCTCCCATTCCTTTACGCTGAGGGCCACTCATTGTTGGAAGACTCAAGTGAGGGAGGTACAATGTGAGGGCAACGAGGAGTTCCCCCCACCATTCTATGAGCCGTCTCGTCCTCCTGTTCGCACTCTCTTTCGCCTCCCACCTCGCAGTCGGGCCAGCCCAGGCCACGACCTACTACGTCGCCAATGCCGGAAACAATGCAAATGCAGGTACGGATTCTGGACATCCTTTTGCCTTCTCTCCAGGAATGGTTGGATGCGATTCAGCCTGCGCGGGGGTTACCTTGGCAGCTGGTGATTCAGTCCTTTTCAATCGGGGCGATAGATGGCGAGATACCTTGACGCCCACCAAGTCCGGTGTTGCGGGGAATCCCATTAACTTCGGCGCGTATGGAACTGGGGCCAATCCAATCATCTCGGGTTCCGACCAGCTGTTCTCATGGGCTGCTGAAGGAAACGCGTATTACTCATCCACCGCCACAAATCAGCCAGGTAGTATCCTCGTAGATGGGTCCAGTCGCTTAACTGCAAACGTGGTATCGAAAGCATCTCTCGTGCCAGGACAGTGGTTCTGGGAGCCTTCCGATCACCACGTGTACGTCCGTCTCGTCGGAGACAGTCCTCCATCGGGCCATGTGGTCGAAAGTACGCAGCGGCGTTTCGGTATTGACAACAACAAGCAGTACCTGACCTTCAGCAATATTTCTGTCTTCGGTGCGACCTCAGTGGGCTATTACGAAAATGGAGGTATACACAGCGTTCTAACTTCCGTATCCTCAACCTTCAGTGACAATGTTGGGATGCTTGTTCGAGGAGCGTTTCCTACCTACACTAACTGCACGGCAAGTCACAACCTCGGCCACGGTATTGAGACAGGCAACGCCTCTACAAGTGCGCACGACGTCATTCTGAAGAATCCTACGACCCAGTTCAATGGATCAAGTGGGATGCTGATTGCCGGGACGGTCGGCGTCACTATCAACGGTGGAGACTCATCCTTCAACGGCAGTGCGTCCGTAGAAGGCAACGGGATAGACGTATCGAGCACCGGAGGAGTGAATGCGCAAGACATCATAGTCAATAATTTCAACGGCCATGACAATAAAGGCCAAGGGTTTGATGCGGTTGGGGATAATCACCCGTCTGGAGCAGTCAGCATAACTATCACTGGGGGCAGTTACTACAGTAATACCGGCGGGCCACTGCTCTGCTCAGGGATCCGCTTGGACACCAATACAAGTAATTCCATAGTGCAGTATGTACGATCCTATAGCAACCAAAGCGCCGGCATCGTGCTGGAAGACGGTGCGCATGATAATAAGGTCACCTACAACATAACTTATAGAAATAACAATGGAATAACGCACTCAAACAATCCCGGCACCGGCGATGTCTACTATGGGAATGTGGCTTATGCCAACACGACAGATGGGTTCGCAGTTTCAATCGGGACCAACCCCGCCATCATTGAGAACAATATCTTCATGAACAACGGAGCGAACGGCTACCAGTCAGATGGCGGAGCGCACATCGTGGACTACAATATTGTTTTCAGTAACCTGGACGGGAACTACAGTGGCATATCGAAGCCAACTCACGACATCAATGCTGATCCCAGGTTCGTAAACGCCTCTGGTAGCGACTTCAGGCTTCAGTCCGGCTCGCCGGCAATAGGCGCAGGCTTCAATCTGGGCAGCCCGTACAACTTAGGACTGAACCCCAGCACCTATGGGACTCTGGCTCAGAACAGTACACACGCAGGCTGGGACATCGGAGCCTTCGTGTACCTTCCATAAACCGCGGCTCCAGTTAGATCTCCGACCGGTGTTACAGCAGTGGCCAGGTGAGACTCTTACGCACTTTGTAGCATCCCGATTCAACTACCAGACTAGAACTGCTGCCCCTATAGTAGACTGGTGAGAAGCGACGTTAGTGACTATCTGAGCGACTGCCCGAATACAAACACTTAAACAACGACTTTTGTAAATACATACACTGCCATCTGCTGGCTAATCGACTTTTTCTGAGCGCGACGACGACACCAGAGCTGGGGCGCGACGGATCTCAGTATACTACCGGCGGTGCCTTCGACAGCAGCGATTCCATACCTGGCGAACCAGCGGAGACGACTGATCTCGAATCGGCGGAAGTAAATCATTTTGCAGCCAACCTCCAGAAATAACTTCGCTATCCCTACCTTAGAGTAAAGGTGTAAATGCTCAGGGGGAAAGAACCAGCAAGAATGTGCCGCAGAATGTCGCTCCCAGAAATCTCCCACCAGCGGCGTCATAATGACAATAGTCCCCCCTGGCCTACAGTACGAGGCTAACGCGGTAGACGTCGTTTTCGGATCGCTGCAGTGCTCAAGCATTGCAAATGCGGTGACCACTTCAAACCGTTCCCTAAGACGCTCAGTAGGAACCGCGACGCCCTGGACGAATGCTATGGCGCTGTGTAACCCCTCCGGACGAACATAATCCAGTACAGTAACACGATAGCCCGTCTCAGCAGCGTAGTTTGGAAAGGGGTTATTCGCGGAGCCGATATCGAGGAGAGTCGAGTTATCCGGGGCGAATCGCTTAACAACCGAAAGATAGGTAATCGCGTATTTCTTTTGTCGCTCTTTAGCTCCGTGCCTCCGGCCACCACCATGGTAATCCGAATAGCTCGCGTAGCACTCGGCCAATCTTTCTGCACTAGGCGGTGTGACGACGGATATTGATGCGCAGGACACGCATGTCGCTCCGTTCCAGCCCGACGCTTCTGTACTTCCACCACAGACTCGGCAAGTCATGGGAACACTTCCGGTTAACCAAGGTGTCCGTTTACGGGTCTCTTGCCGCCCGCATTATGAACGGATTTGTCCTAGTTGGCGTGAGCTACTGAGGCGGGGGGCGGAAAGCGGATGTTCAGGAAAGGTGTCGTAACAAGCGAATCCACAGTTCAAGACAATGAGCCAGTTGTTGACTCTCAAGAATCACCGCGCCTGAAGGCACCCGTCTCACATCTCCTGTTTCGTCTACGGTTCAGCCCAGGTCGCCTCAACGTGAAAGAGGGCGGCACAGTCCCTGATCCTATGCACGCTGGCAGCAGCCCACTAAGAATCCGTCGGCGGTGTCAGCTCGAGCTTGCCATGTCGTAGATGTTGGCTATCCAATCTACGAGAATCGAGAGTGTGACGTAGAGAAGAGCCGATGACGAATCACGACGCCCAAGATAGTGAACTGTCAGTACGTAAATACCAATTAGTGTAGGACGGCCATATCGTGTGTAGGGGCGGCCTATCGGACAGGAGCCGTTTAAATGTTTAAATTGACCGGGCAGGCATAGGTCACCGCGGAAAGTCTGCCAGGACCTGTAGCCGATCATTGTTGACGAGAAAAGCAAGCAGCAGCGGGCAGTTGTTCTACCAGCCCTGCTCCTGTACTAACCTCACTTGTGAGAGAGCGACGTTAGTGACGCACCTGAGCTACTGCCTGATAGATCCCTTGCAATTCTCGCGCAACATTGTCTGGAACAAAACAGTCGTGCGCAAAGTTGTTTCGGATCGGAGATCTGATACTGCTAACAATCGCAGTCGCAAGCTGGTGAACGGAATCCGCTTGAAGCTGAAAATAAGTGCACACATCTGAACCGGCTTCCCGGAGAACCGGAATGTCCGAGCACACAACTCGTGCTCCGGACAACAAAGCTTCCACTACAGGTAGGCAGAAACCCTCATGGGACGAAGGCACCACCATGACCAAACAATTCCGGTAAAGCCAAGCGAGCTGCGACTCGGAAATGGAGGAAAGGTAATGCACATGTCCTGTGAGGCCGAGTTTCTGCGTGAGCCGTTGCAACGCTGGTGTTTCCGGTCCTTCGGAGCCCACCACAACCAACTGGCAATCGCTCGGAAGTTGCTCGGTCTCCCGCAAGAGCCCAAAAGACCTTTGCAGAACATCCAGATTTTTGTTGCTGCGGTGTTGGCCTACGGCTAAGAGAAATCCTGTCTGTCGAAGGTCTCGTATAGCCTGCTGCCCGGTCTCGAGCCGCGGCATAACAATGGGATTGTAAATCCGAGCAACGGTGTATTTGTTTGGAAACAATTCCCTAAATCGACTCACTGTACTGTTCGAGATGCAGATCACGGCATCCGACTGGTGTACGGCAACTCTTAGAATTAAGCGATTAGCGCCCGGAAAACTGAAGTTTTGCGGGATGTCAAATGGATACAAATCGTGCACAGTAAGAACGACGGGACATTGGAACCGGCGCCGCAGAAATGGCATGGGGTACGCGAGATGAATGACATCGGCGTGAAGGTCCATGGCCATTTGTGGCAAGGTCCGAATACTCCACATGTTGCGCGATAACGAAGAATTGTCGATGTCAACGCTGATAAGGCGCGAGTGCAAGTCGGACTTGAAAATGTCACGAAAGTAATCGTTTTGCCACGATCCAACCGCAATCGTTGTTTGGACCTCCCTCAAGTTTGATGCAGCTCGGGCAATCATATCGGCATAGCGGCATATTCCACTTGGTACACCAAAACGAGATATGCCCACCACCAAGATATGCATGTAATCGGCTACAAAGCAGCGCGGGCGCCGCACCTTCTGCTCAAGTGGTTGCGATGCAACCGACTTCCATTGCCGGCAACACCGACTGGCAGTTGACGTCAAACACTTGCGTCTGTTCCGCACAGCACCAGGTCAAATGGGGCGTTCAACGGCGTCAAAGTTCATCCTCTGCAATTCCGGAAGAAAGTCCTGATAGACGAACACCGGGTCTTCCGGCCGCGTTTGTCTTACAGGCAAGAGCAGCCGCCGCTTGAAATGGGCGAACCACGGGCCAGTATAACCGGCGGCCTGCATCCAACTTCGCACCCCCTGGCCTTCCCCACCCTCGATGAAGATGATTTTCGTAGTTCCCGCAAGCGCTGCGAAGCCGTCCAGAACAGCGGCTTCGTGCCCTTCCACATCAATCTTGACGAAATCGGGGACTACTTTGAGTTCGCGGCACACGGCGTCGAGACGCCGGCTGGGAACGCGCAGCTCGGCGCCAAATGTGTTGCCCGATTGAATAACCCGATTCACAGGCGACCCCGGATTATCCGTGAAACGGAGCTCGCCGTCTTGGCTAGAAAGGGCCAGATTCAGACAGATCACGTTGCTGCGGCCGTTCAATCGGACGTTGTCTTCCAGCATGGAGAAGGTTGCCGGGTGAGGCTCAAAGCTCACGACAGTAGTGTCCGCGACCTCGGAGGCGATGAGCGTGTAGGCCCCGATATTTGCGCCAACGTCGATGAATGTACTTTTATCGTGGGACAAAACAAATTTGAGAAGGTTCATGTTGTTGTAGTCGTACTCGCCCATAGAGTTTATGAGGGCCGCGATGGCGAGGGGCCGATCTACTTTAAGCCTGGAACCTGCGATCGTCAGTTCGCATGGAAATCGGCGGAATGCTTTCCGAACCTGCCACTGGAGATGCCGACAAATTCCCGGACACGCCCAGACACTGTCGGAACGCATGATTTGTTGGAGAGTGTCAACAAATTGGATCATGACTCAACCCGCAAGATCCCCGAGCAAAGCACCAAGAGAATTCTGTTTAGACAAAGTGGACCTAGGTCTGGCGAAGCCTCTTCGGTTACAATTACCTGCCGCTGCCTACCGCGTAACCACCCTCCGGGCGTCGGACGGCGTCTAGATATTCCAGAATTGCGCTGAGATGGATTTGTTACTGTCGTCGATTGCGGCGACTGAGCCCACCGGTAACCACGTCAATTGGGTCATGGGAACCTTCACGAAGCACCGCCACCAGCATGCCCTACCTGATTGGGATCGGCTCAGAAAGATTTCGGACCCGCTGCTCCACGGCACGAATGTGGCCTAACCAATCGAGCGCACCGGACACCTTCATTTCGAAAGAGCGCAAATCGTCATAAGAGCTAATCACCATACGCCTGATCGGCAAATCATCTTCGGGCAAGTGTGTGCGACCAGTCAGTGTGCTAAACACCATTTCCAGTCCGAGACTCTTGAGCAACTTTAGAACTTCAGCTGTAAAAGTTCCCGGACTGCCATAAGGGATGGCGAACGCCCACGGTCGAGCCCCTAGTTCCTTTCTAAAAATGAGGGTGGCCAATTCCAGCTCTTTGGCGATGACGTCTTTCCCCCTGCTCGACATTCTGCGGTGAGTGTGCCCGTGAAGTCCGATACCTACGCCTGCTTCCTGCATGGATCGCAGCTCGCGCCAGTTCATCATCCTCCAAAGCTCTGGGAACCTGTTCACTTGGGCTCGGACCGTCCGGGTATCGGCTCCTATGATGACAGGGTCATCTTTGCCTGCCAGGCCAGTCAAGGCGAAGATGTTAATCTTGATACCGTATTTCTGCGCAATCGGCCAAGCGATAGCAAAATTATCATAGTATCCGTCGTCAAAAGTTATTAGGACGGAGGGCCGAGTTGGCGTCATCGGCCCTCGAGCCATATCTTTGAACTCTTCTAGAGAAAGTGAATAGAAACCATTCTCCGAGAGAAACACCAATTGAGATTCGAATTGCTCTGGTGTAACTGCGAAAGCCGACGCTTCGGTCCCAGGAAGGCTTGGCAGAACCCGGTGATAACACAACACGGGAACAACTCCTTTTATGGACAGGCTCTCACGAGAAGCTCTCCAGATCACCTCGACAGTTTTCCAAGCCAAGAGCTGTTTCAAAGGTCGGGGAGTCGCCGGTTGGGCGATTTCTCCGGCGCTGTATGTATCTACGTTTGGGTTAGACAAAAACAACCTCACTACTATTATTACTATTCATTTGCTCCAGCAGAACGCAGCGCGTGCTCTTGACGGCCGCCTGGGCTTGTTGTTTGTGAGTCGTCTGAAAAAACAAATGGGAGCTGCCTGTTCATGCCACGCTGGTCGGACCGGAGGTTCTTGTTTACTGTCACTCCGATAGCAGCACCTGTGAAAGCGAAAAGCGGATGCAGAAAATTCACATTATGCAACCAGATGTCTTCTGTCGAGGCAAAAATCAAGAGTGCGACAAATCCAAGATAAGCCGCTGTCAAGGCCCAGGTCGCCGCAGAATCTGTCCTTCGCACGAGCTTATGCAAGTAATGCATCTGCTTCAATACAGTACAAATGACGATCAGAAGGCCGACGGCACCGTAGTCAAAGACTACTTTGAGATATCCGTTCAACGGCGACGGATCAGGCAAATCAGTCTTTTCTATGAAACGTCCCACTTCTCCGGCTCCGGCTCCAAACACGATATTCTTTTGGGCCGCCTGCCAGACAACTGGCCAGAGTTCTTCAAATCGCCCCGACCCCGAAAACTCTCCCCTTATAACCTGCTCGGGGGTCCCGTGTCCGGATGGGAAGAACCTTTCCTGGAAGACTGGTGAATAGAACAGCGCCAAGCCTGCCAAGCACATTGCACCAGAAAGAAAAAGTCGTGACTTGAGCTGGAGGTAGAGGGGAGTGACCAACCACAGTATCAAGACGACCAGTGTCGCGGTTCGGCTTCCTGACAAGATGGTAATTGCCAGGCATGCAGCCCATCCCAGAGCACTGCCAAACGCGCTCTTATGCAGTCTTCCCACGAACAGGCATGCGATGAAGGCCACGGTTACTGCCGCCGGTCTCACATTGTATCCCCTGTTAAATTCCTGGTAAGGAGCTCCCGGCCCGTACCAAAAGAAAATGAATGCTGCCGCCACAAATAAAAGACAATGTGTAAAACCGCGCATCAGTCCTTCCAGCTGGAACTGTGTTCGAATCGCAAACGATGCCACCGTCCCCACTATTAAAGGTGAGATCATCTGTGCAGGATCTTGTAAATTATGAAGCCAATGAATCCCCCCCCAACTGAGGGATAACAAAACGTAGCCAAACCACGGGCACCAAACCTTCCACGGAAAGGCTATCGTCTTTCGATGTTGCAGGATCAGCAGAACGCCAACTGCCAGCACACACGACCATATGAATCCCGTATACTGCAGGCCCCAGGGGCCGGGGTAACTGATTGACGACATCGCAGTAAAGTACGGCACACTCAAGACGTAGAGATAACTTAACGGTGGTCGCGGCATCTCAGAGTTTTCCCTTCCAGCGCGTGCTCACGGGGTCTAATCGGTATGGTTGACTTGCGTCGAGAAAACCCAACTCTACCGCTTGCGTCGAAGATGGGACGCTCGGGCTGCACCCTCGCGCCGAACTTCCACGTCTCGTTGCCTCAGGTTCGGCGTAATGTCCGCTGCTCTTCAACCAAGCTCACCCGCATCATCACTCGCTGCTTTGTGAGGGAGCAACTCCGACTGTTCCGAACGCAACATCGACCTGGATTGAGCATATTCCACTGCCCTGCGAAACCCTTCGGCCATATTCTGAATGCTTAAACAGCCGATCAAAGCCTGTCCAGTTTTTGCGATGGCTTCCTTTTTATCACGTGCGTCCCATGCTTTCCTCAGGGTTCGCACAAGATCCTCTTGATTCTTGGGATCGACAAGCCAGCCATTTCTGCCCTCGATTACTAGGTCGGCCGCGCACCCGGCGTATTTTGAGCAGATTACAGGTAGCCCAAATGTCATCGCCTCGTTGACGACGAGGCCCCATACATCTTGGAGTGTCGGAAGCACCAGTACATCCGCGGCGTGATAAATGGAAGGCAGTTCATGTGGTTGGACGAACGAAACAAATCTCACCCCTCGCACGTTTCGCTCGGTGACTCTTTGCGTGAACATTTCTTTCTGAGCCCCGTCGCCCACCAGGACTAACGAAGCCTGAACGTCCTGGTCCTTAGAGAAGATCTTCCATGCGTCCAACAGTTGGACTATTCCTTTTGCTGCGACTAACCTGCCGACGTACAAGTAGCACAGGCCTGAAATACCTAACTGTTCGCGCATCGTGGAACGCTTTTGAGGCAAAAGGCCATCCGGCCGAAAGGACGAGTCAATCGCGTTCGGGGCGTCAAAGATGGCTTCGCCAGAAACACCTAGGCTCTGAAGGTAGCGTCGCGCTTCACTTCCCATGCCCACAACTGCGTGAGCCATTCGAAGAATGACCTTCCTCAGAAGCCGCTGTTTCCAGCTGATGTCTCTCTCCGAATGGCATGTGACATAAGACCAAACGACGAAAGGTCGTCTCGCAATTAACCCGTAAATGCCGGCAATCAGACTTCGCGCTCCCATCTCGTGGGAAATAACAACGTCGGGTCGAAAGCAACACAAATCGAACCAAAGCCCCAGCGGAATGTGTACCTGGCTGCTGTAAGTGGTCCGACGCTTGTAGGAAAGGTTGAAGCTCTTCTTGTGAGAAAAAGGGGGATCGACAGCGGGCATCCATTGGCGGTCAAACTCCATTTCACAGCACGAAAGGAGTTTAAATTCCCAGTTGTGCGTGGTTCCCAAAGCAGCGTAGAGCGGCACCCGGTAAGGAGAAATAATGTTAGTCGCTAGTGCAACGCGAATTGGCATATTCAGCCTTCAGTCCAAGTGTCTGCTACTGCACGGATTCCGGTCCAACATTTTCTATTCGGGGGAGTCGATGGGCAGTTTCTTTCGTGACGCCGTTGATTAACCTCGACAAGGAGAGATACTTGCTCGTTGAAGTCACAATGCTGGCTGCGAGAAGACCGCAAGCCGCACCCAGGGGACCATAGTACTTTGCCATCCAGAAGCCGACAAACACGGTGACGCATAGACCCAGAACATATGCATGAAAAATGGCATTCGCCCGGTTCATCGCGTACAAACCCGCGTCAAAGCCAAGAGCGACAGCCCCAGCTATTAGGCTGAGTACCAAAACCGAAATTATGGGTCCACTTCCAGCATATTGATTCCCATATATGAGGATAACAAGCTTGTCTCCCACGATAAGTATGCCTACGGCGAAGAACGCCATGGACACTGAAACCAGGAGGGTGGTTTTGTGTACCACACGACAGAGAGCAACGATGCCGCCGTTGGCGAAGCTATGAGCTGCTTTTGGTCCCAGAACATTGGATAAAGCAATGAAGAACGGGTTGGCAAAGAGCGTCACTCCCATACACGCCGCAAATGTCGCGGTCGCAGCAGTCCCATGGAGACTCGCAAGAAACCATGGATACAAACTCGATCTAGCCGTGTAGATCACGTTGCCGGCGACAATCCACTTCCCGAACGACCAGTTCAGACTAAGATCCGAGACGACTCTGCTCAATTTCACATCAAAGTGTTGCCTCTTCGACACGAGCCACCATAATGTGGCAAAACAATAGGCAGCCCCGATTACCCAAAAGGTCGCAGTGGCAGAGAGGAAACCTAGGCGACAGAGGAACAATAAGCCGCCGATCTGTATCACTGCGGCCAGCAAATCCATTGCGATCGCTGTGCCAGGTTGTCGCCAAGCGAAACACACCTTCCTCGCGTATTCTCTGAGCAGAATGAACGTTATTACGCCCGCTAGTGCCCACACAACGTTCTCCAGACCCGAGATGCCGACCCGATGCGATGCAATCCCTGCAACCCCGACTAAAACGATCACCCCAATAATCGATAGACCGCACGCATGAATCAACGTGCTCCCGGCATACTGGGCGTCGATCCTCCCGTCCGGCCGTGGGCTATAGAAAATATAGGGCATTGTGATAAGAGAGTTGTGTAGTCCAGTCACAAACAAAACGATGCTCATCCCCAATACGTACACGCCAAGCTGTTCTTTCGAACCCCTCCGAGCAATGATAACGGACAGGCAAAAGCTGGTTCCACTGACAATCGCCTGGTCAATAACGGTAACCAGACCCGTACACGCTGTTTCCCAAGATAGATAGGTAAACGCCATTCGCTTACCGGCCTGCATCCACGCCAGCGGTGAGACCGGCTTACTTGATTGGGGTCTGGATAACACTAAAAAAAGAATGCACCCTTCCTGTTAAATATCAACACCCCACGCCGAGCGAGTCACATCTGCTCGCAATCAATGGTCAGGCCGCAGGCGTCAACGTAGCCAGCGTAACCATACTGTGTCGCCCGAAACTGATGGAGATCTCTCTTGAACTCAGTTTTCTCCACCAGGCACATCTGGACGGAATTCAGCCACGATCCCGTCCGCGAGCAGCGGAAACTGTGTGACAAAGATGATTGCTCTGGCAATGGCGTTTGCCAAACGATTAGACACGGTGGGGTTGCGCCACAGATACATACTCATTCCCGAGAGGTTCAGCTTATGGCGATGGGCGATGCACGACAGTGTAGATGGAGAAAAGTAGGATGTGTGATCAGGATGCACATGTTCCTTCCGCTTCACCAGAGAGACCATGATCCGCTTAATCGAGAGGGCGTTAGGCACAGTTACCAGCACGCATCCATCCTTCTTCAGTCGGGCTCCGCAGCTCTCGAAGAACAGACCCACGTTATTGAGGTGCTCCAACACTTCGCCTGCAATTACAACGTCCACCTTCTCTTGCCTAGGGAAGGACTCCAGGCGCTCGATGTCATGGCAGTACAAGTTGTCTATCCCATGTTGTCGCCGTAGGTAGTCTAGAGACGCCGATTCTAAGTCAACACCAATCAACTCCTTGCACACTTTCCCTAGTTTTTGGTGCAATAATTGATTCTTTTCTGCCTTGGATTTTGTCAGTGGAGCATCTGTGCAACCCACGTGCATAACGGTGCGATTAGCTGCACGCTGCAAGAGCCAAGTGTCGCGGTCAACCATCTTTAATTGTGAGTTCATTGACTGTCATACCTCTCCAGTGAGCAAGCAAATGAGGTAACGCAGTGGCAATCGGTGCACCAGTTGCCAACACACCTTTTTGAATCAGATTAAGTCTTTAATGTGAAGACCTGAATGCTAGTATTTGTTCGTAGAGTTGGGCGAGCTTAACACCGTTGTATGACCACAAATAGTATTTTGCACGTTCTGTGGCTCCTCGAGACAACCTTGTTAGTGTCGCCCGGTCACCTATGAGAGTGTCGATAGCATGGGTTAGTTGCATAATCATTCTGCCGGGGGTCGTGATGGGGATCTTCATGCCACACGTATCAGTTACAATGTCGCCTACTCCTTGGTGGTCGAAGCAAATCACGGGGACACCGTGGCTGAGGGCCTCCAGCACAACGTTACCGCTTGTATCCCGCAAACTTGTGAAAACCAAGACGTCAGCCCATTCGTACTCTTTCATCGCATCTTCATGTGGCAACCAACCCATCCACTCACAGAACGGCTCTACCCCAAGTTGCCGCGACAGAGTACGCCACTTGTGTTCGAGGGGGCCACTGCCGAGAACTTTCAATTCATACTCATGCGTCGCCGGTATTGCAGAAAGGGCCTGAAGGAGCAATTGGAACGCCTTGTGATACTTGAATTCACCACTCCAGAGTATCTTCAAAGGCTTTCGCAAATCGCAGTTGATTAACAGTTTTCCTCTTGTTGTCGTCACTCCGGTTTCGAGCAGCAATTGAGGTTCGACGTTATGTACGCCCTGGAAATCCCTCAATCCTGTGGAATTGCTGGTCAGTAGGATAGCGGCTCTCTTGGCTGCCTGTCGCACTCTCCAGCTCAACCGGAGTTGGAGCCAGTTCAATATCGTGCGAATACCCTCCTGGATTGCTCCCGTAGGTCCAGATTGCATCAAGAAAGGCCAAGGAAAATTCTGAGTTCCCCCTACTGGTCCCCAAACAAATGGGATCCCGAGCTTCCATAAATACCCAGGCTCCCTGTAGCCAGTCCAATTTACCTGGTGAACGATATCGAAATGGTGTTGCTTGTGCAGACTAACAGCCACCCGATAAGCACGCCGATGCCAGAGATTGTAGCCTATATAAGACCCTATCGAGGTTTGCCAGATCAACTTTTCGATCCGAGTCCTTGAAATGAAGAAGAAGTGCACGCCCGGCAGCTCACCATGCTGTTCACAGTAACGTTTGATATCAGCTTCGAACTCACGTCTTCCACATATGACCCAAGTGTCACAGTACCTTCCAGTTTCCAATGCCCGATGCCAGCCTACTCCCGCCTCTGAACCGCGATAGGGACTGCAGGCATATGCGAGGAGCAGTACCCGTTTTCGCACGACTTGGGGTTCCTTCATCGTCGTTTCATCTCCGGTTGTTCGTGCGATCGTTTCCATCAGTCATTGACTCGTCGGAGTCGCTTTGTCACAGAGAATGCTGGCCGCCCGACAATCTGAGGGTGAACTGATCTCGGGTCGACTCGAGGGTATACAACATCTGGCGAACGTTGAAAGTGACAAAGCACCCGCTCATTCCGTTCGGAACTGCTCCAAATTATCAGCCGTAAAGCGACTCTTTGGCCGGGCATTGCCCATCAGTGGAAAAATGACAAAGTCCGAGGGCCTGGAGGGATAACAGAAACACATAGGCGGGATTTAGGTAAATATAACGGCGCCAAAGACGCCGCGGCTCAGCGGCCAATCGAAAAACCCATTCGAGTCCGGCCGCTTGCATCCAAGATGGAGCCTGCGGCACCTTCCCCGCCAAAAATGGAAAGGCGGCACCCACTGCGAGAATCGGCATTGTGAGAATATCGCGGAATTCGAAGGCAAACATTTCCTGCCTTGGACAACCGAGCCCAACAAACACGATGGAGGCTCCCGAACCCTTAATGCGACTAGCGACTTCTATCTTCTCTTGAGTCGTAAGTCGACGAAACTTGGAGGATTCCATGCCTGCGATTATTAGTTTTGGGAATGTCTCTTCTAAGGTCTGGCGTAATGCACCAAGGATTTCGGCGGTACTACCATAGAAATAGACTGGGATTCCCTCTGCCGCAGCTCGGGAGCATATCTTCAGGGTCAAAGTCGGTCCATAAACGCGGTCCGGGAGTCGCGCTTCGTGGAGGAGGTTCAGTGCCCAGCGAACCGGTTGCCCATCCGCCACGAGCAGATCGAAGTGGTTGAGACGAAACTTCTGTTCGCGTTCGAGTGCACCTGTCATTAGTCCGTGAACCGCTAAGGCCGAAATGGTCGTTGCGCGTTTTTCGCGGGCAGCGCGGAAAACAACGTCTATAGCGGCCTCATAATCCATCGCGTCGATCAGGATACCGAGTACATTTAGCTTGCCAGCATTTCGCATTGGCGGCTCCAACGTTCCCGGTTGACCTCAAACATCTCGTGCAGGATGTGTGGAACGTTGTACTGCAGATTCCATTCCGGGTAGTGTTGCTGGAAGCGAGAAATATCGCCAATCCACCAAATATGATCTCCACGTCGGTTGACGTCGACGTAACGGGAATTGAGTTGTTTCCCTGAAATTTGTTCGCATAGCTCCATCGCCTCAAGCATAGAACAGTTGCTGTGTCGGCCTCCGCCGATGTTGTAAACCTCGCCTGGGCGAGGCCGGTTAAAGAATTCATGGAAGGCACAAATTAGATCAGCACTGTGGATGTTGTCGCGCACTTGTTTCTTCTTGTATCCGAAAATTGTGTAAGGGGTTCCGGTCACCGCACACTTCATCAAATAGGCAAGAAACCCATGCAGCTGGGTGCCACAGTGATTTGGACCCGTTAGACAGCCTCCTCGGAAACAACCGGTTTTTATGCCGAAGTAGCGACCATATTCCTGTACCAGAAGATCCGCTGCGACTTTGGACACTCCGAATAAGCTGTGCATCGTCCGATCAATGGGCATGCTCTCTGGAATACCATCCTTGGCGTAGGAATGGCTAGGCTCGACTTCCCACCGAGTTTCGCGTTCCACCATAGGCAGGTAGTTTGGAAGGTCTCCGTAAACCTTGTTCGTCGACATGAAAATGAACACAGCCTCCGGAGCGAATAGTCGAGTGGCCTCCAGCATGACAGAAGTCCCGTTCGCATTCACAGCAAAGTCAACAGTAGGATTGCTGGCCGCCCAGTCGTGAGATGGTTGAGCCGCGGCATGGATGATGAGAGAGATATCACCCTTATAATGCTCAAAAATGTGACCGATACTTTCCGAATCCCGGATGTCCGCCTCATAGTGACAATAAGCAGAAATGTCTCGGATTAACTGATCGCGGACCCACTTGGTCGAGGCCTCCTCACCGAAAAAATGGGCTCGCATGCCGTTGTCGATTCCGACCACGTCCATTCCTAGCGAGGCAAAGTAGGCGACAGCTTCGGAACCAACTAGACCAGCTGAACCCGTAATGATCGCAACGCTCACCTTATCCTCCTAAGCACCGTCGCCCGAAAGCACTGCAGAAAATGTCCCGAGCAAAATGCTGAAGTCCATCCCCAGGCTCCAGTTTTCGATGTACTCAAGGTCAAGTGCTACACTCTTTTCAAACGAAGGGTTTCGACGCGCAGTGACCTGCCACAGGCCTGTTAGACCCGGGGTTACGTCTAGGCGGCGCAAGTGCTTGAGTTCGTACCGTTTGTAATCGTCAACTGGGTGTGGACGCGGTCCAACCAGGCTCATATCACCAGTGAGAACGTTCCAAAGTTGAGGGAATTCATCGAGGCTGTATTTTCTAAGAAGTCTTCCAACCCGAGTGATGCGGGGATCATTCGTTATTTTGAAAATCACGCCTTCACGTTCATTCAAGTGCCGGAGCGAGTCTTTCAAGGAGTCAGCATTTGTGACCATCGTACGAAATTTGTAACAGACAAACAGCTTTCCTTTCTTGCCAACCCGGCGGCTTCGATAGAAAACCGGACCCGTGGAGTCGCATTTGATCAAAACCGCTATTGCCATCAAAAGTGGGGAAAGCGCAACGAGACCAAACAGGGCACCGATGACATCGAACAGACGCTTTGCCAGCCTGGCTAGGAGCGGAACGGGTTCGCCGTAGAGTGACATCACCGGGATGCCACCCATGTGCTCGAGGGTGGCTCGGCCTCCGTATGCGCCATACATCCTTGGAATGAGCTTGATGTCCAGGTTATTCCGTTTGGCTTCAAGGATCACCTGCTTTACCAGGCGCTGCATGGAAGAGATCGTAATGATGATTTCATCCACAAACTGGGCGCGAGCGATGGTGGAGAGATCCTCAATTCTGCCCAATACTCTTGGATTAGTAGCGTGGTTTTGATCGATGAACCCTCTTACTACCCAGCCGAGCTGCTTGTTTTGGTCCAGGTAACTTGCGACCTCTCGGCCCGCTTTTCCGGCCCCGATTATTAGGACATTCTTGACCCCGACTCCGGCAGCTACACGACGTTCAACCATTCCGCGTTTCCAGAGTCGCCAGGTGCTCAGCGTCACGATGTTAAGAACAGCACTTCCCCACACCACCAGCCGCGATATGGTGTGAACTCCTGAAGCGTAGATCGAGGCCGTTAGGAGCACGGTCGCAAAACAAACTGCTTTCGCCACCGCAAGGGTCTCGTCCAACCTCGATCGGTCGCGTGCGGTGTGGTAAAGAGCTTGTGTGTGGCAGAAGAGAGCAACTAGCGGAGCGTAGAGCACCAAGAAACTCAAGTAATGCGGTGGCACGCCCGAACCAAACAGATTGAACATCACGTCGAATGGTGAGCCACCACCTCGACCCCCGAACCAGCGGAGTTTCGCCACCAGTATGAAATCGAACAACACCAGAAGCATGTCGGTCATCACATATGCCAATTGGACCCACGGGCCGCCCAAAATCTGTGGGGTGGCCAGTGGGCCCTTAGCACGCGCGAACGGATGTGTAGCATGTGTTATCCGTTTTGCGGACAGTGATCCGGTTCCTGTTTCAATTGCGCCGACAAGAACTGGCGCACCCGTCGTCTCTCGCTTTTTGCGGTGAGCAGAAGCCAAAGATGCGGTGGTGCCTTCACCTGGAGGGCGTTGGTAAACAATGGGTGCGTCAGCCATGAAACCGTCTTCGACTGTGTATTCCGGGTGGGATAGGATTGTGTGGCCGTTACTTCCCGGTACTAACTAACTTCTGTAACGATGGAAAACAAATCCGCCACCGCGCTAACCCGTACGTGTATGCGCAGAGGCAAATCTATGGTTGCGACTAAAGCAAGCGATAGATTTTTTCCGGTATGGGAAAGGTGCGATTGTTCAGCACTGTCCCGAGCACCCGAACATTGCCGGCCTCAAGCGCCTGCTTCGCCCTTCGCGCCACCACCCTCCGGGTGGAATTCGCCTCCAGCACGATGACGACACCGTCCACCATTTGACCCAATAGCGTTGCGTCGCCGTACAACCCGGCTGGCGGTGCACTGATGACCATATAAGCGAATTGATCGCGCAGGTCTTTTACGAATGCCCCTACCTGCTCCAAGGTTGGAAGGCCGCCGTTCTTGGCAGCCGAGTCACTCGATGCAAGCCAGAGGTTTTCTGTGATTTGTCTCATGAGCTTGTAGGTAGTCCCGCCTTCCGAAAGAGGTAAACTGTCGGACGGGAACAGCTCAGGCAATCTTGCTGGCCCACGTAGGTTCGCATCCACGACACAGACCAGTGACGGAACCTCTTCTGCCAAGCGACGTGCCACCCTTGCGCATAATGAATGGCTGCCATCGGCCTCATCGATCCCGCAAAAGACCACTTGCCGTCGGCTGCTGTGGCCGCTGTCGTTCGTTGCCAGGAACAAAAACTGCACGAGTCTGAGGATCTCTTCGCGCGCGAATCCATCGGGATCCGATAGCGAGACGTTGCCGTGGGGGGGGCGGCCATTACCGGACGTTGTCTTTGTGACCGGAGGAACGCGGAGGAGTTCCTGATGTTGCTGGACCCGCTCCAGTATCTCGAAATTCCTGCTCATACTTCCTTCTTCACTTTGCCAGCGCAACAATCGGTTCTTGTTCGCTCTGCAACGGTCGGGTTGAATTCTGTGGGGCCGGAGGCAGAAGTACTGGAATCTTTTGTCCTATCTCGATGCTGTTCAGATCGAGGTCGAGGCCAGGATTGAGGGCTTGGATCTGCTGCCCAACACGGAGGTTGTAGCGTCCCAAGTATCGAAGACAGATTTGCCTCAGGGTCTGTCGAGGCTCGACCAGCACGATGCGATACTCGGATAAGCGATTCCGCAAACCCACTTGTGTCGTGGCCGTGGTTTTTGCGGAAGGCGTCTGGGCTGTCGCAGCAGCGATGGGTATGCTCTCGGCAGACACCGGAATGAGCGGCTCAGATCGCGCGCCTATCGTCATGCCCTGCGTCAATGCGAGCAGGAAAGCCAGCAGGCAGGCTGTGCTGCTTACATATCTGTCGAACCAGCTCTGGGTTGACCCCCGTCGCAAGCTGGCCGTTTGGGCTGTTCTCGCTGAGGTCTCGGGCAACTCTCGGCGCTCCGGCCCGGGCCTCTGGTGTTTTAATGAGACGACCTTTTGACCCAATGACCTCAAATTCTGGTCAGCCGCGACACTCTCCACAATTTCGCGGTCAATCTTCTTCTGATTCAGCGCAAATGCCATGGACATTGCGCCAAAACAGATGTTGTTGATGTTGCGTGGAATCCCCTGGCTCTCTTGCGCCACTAACTGCAAAGCATCAGGGGTAAACAAAGGCTTGCCTTGATAGCCAGCCACTACCAACCGGTGGCGAATGTACTGCTCCACCTCCACTGCATTGAGCGGGTCAAGGAAATTCGTTACCGAAAGTCGCTGGGTGAGTTGCAGCATTTCCGGCTTCATCAGCGTGTGGGCCATTTGAGTCTGGCCCGCAAGGATGATCTGCAGAAGCTTGCCTTGAGATGTTTCGAAATCCGATAGCAGACGCAAGCTCTCTAACGCTGATTCGCTCAGGTTCTGGGCCTCATCAACTACGAATACCAGTTGCCTTCCTGCCCTCGCTCCTTGCAGAAGCGCTTCGTTCAATTGGTAGTGCATGGAGACGGGATCGGAGTACGGCGAGATGCCAAGGTCGAGCAGCAGGTAGCGGATCAGATCGTCCGCGCTGCAGCAGGTTTGGAACAGGAATACTGTTCGTACCGAAGTTCTCCGGAGGCGCTGCAATAACTGAAACAGCAGAATAGTCTTTCCCATTCCCGGCTGCGCTACTAGGGCCATGAACCCGCGACGCTGCTCTATGCCGTACCACAATGAGGCCAAAGCTTCGCGGTACATCTGGTTCAGATACAGAAACCGCGTGTCTGGCGTCACGCCAAACGGCTGCTCTAGCAGGTTGTAATATTCAAGTAACATGGCGTCACCCCCCGTTTTGCGGGATTGATGCCAACACCGGTGAATTCAGGAAATCCAATACTTCGTCCGGTGTGCGGAACGATGGATCGAGGAAATCGGAGGCAAACGCCAACCCGATGCTCCCCGTGGTGGCTAACAGCACGCCAAGGAAGCCGTATGACAAGAAAGAGCGGGCAGGCAGGGCCGGGACTGTCGGCGGCTCCGCGATCGCCACGTTCAGTATTCCACCCCGATCCAGCGCATCATTGATTCGAGCTTCTTCCTCTTTGCGCTGATACAGCAGATAGTTCTCTTCTTGCGTCTTGGCCGTTCGCTGCAGATCCTGCTGAACGATGGTGGCCTGCTGCAATGCGCGAGCGCTGCCACGATACTTAGTGAGCGCTGTCTGGATGGCAACAGCTCGAGCCTTTAGTCCGCTCAGGTCGGTATGGGCCTTTGCCAGCTCTGAATTCACCCATTCGAAGACTGGGTTCTGGTCGGTCGTTTCGTCTCGGACCGGTGCGTTTTTCTCCCCGGCAATCGCAGCGCGGGTCTCGCTTATCTGCTTCTCCAGTTCCACAACGGGACGGTAGGTCGGCTCGAACTTGGAGAGTAGCTCCGTCCTCTTCAATTCCAGCGCCAGCAAAGAAGACTTCATTTGCTGGAGTAGCTGCGGATTATCGGCCGTCCGGAGCTGAGTAGTCAGGCGACGAGGAATCGACGCTGCTTGCTGTTCTAGCGTCCGGATGCGTTGCTCAGTTTCCGCAATCGCAGCCTGTGTCTGTGTTAGAGATGCTTCCAGTTCACTGGTCTTCTGCAGAGTAAGATCGCGTTCGAGCTGGGCGGATACAACCCCTTGCTCGTCAGTGAAGTCCGTAAGGCGGGTCTCAGCGCTACTGAGGCCCTTGCGGAGCTGCTCGGTCTCCCGATCGAAGAAGCCGAACTCGCCGGACGACCGGTGCACCTGAAGGCGTTTCTCCAGATAAAGGCTGGCGAGCGAATTCAGCAGACGGGCAGCCAGATCAGGGTCGGACGACTCAAAGCTTACAGAAATCATGTTGGTCTTACGCAGGGGTTCCGCATTCAACCTGCTCGCTAGTTGGCGCACGGCTCTTGCGATTCCGACTTCCTCGCTCGATTTCCCAAACCAGGTTCGCCAGGAGCTCTCCTTTGATTGCAGGCTGTTCCCAATCACGACCTTTCGCAGAAGGTCCTGACTGTTCAATAGCTCGACCTCAGAATTCAGCTCCGACTCCGTAATTTCCTCCTGGACCACTTGAGCCGGGGCGTTTGGTTGGGACGTCACCATGGGGTCCACGCGCTCACGCCGGACTAAAATCTTCATCTCCGCCTTGTATGTGGGGGTCAGCGTTCCCGACACCACAACCACAAGCAAGATGAGGACGAACGAAATCAGTAAGATGCGTCTCTGACGAAAGACGACGGCCAGCAGATCACGCACTGTCAGCGTGACAGGTCGGTGATGATCGACCACTAAGTCGGTTGGTTCTCGTTGCATGGTCAGCCTCATCCAGTGGCCCTCAGAACATAGTGGGGCTCGCATACATGCCCATGCTGGTTGTCGGCAGGTAGCGCTGTATCTTCGAAATCTTGTTTTGTGGCACGAACAGCATGTCACCGGGCAACAGATGTGGGTCTTCCTGCAAGTTACGCGAAGCTAACATCTGCTTCACGTTGAACACCCGGGCTTCGACCGTCTCATTGGAAACGTGGCGGAACAGCACGACCTGGGAGTGCTTTGCTGCCGTTGTAATGTCACCGGCTATGGCCAACGCTTCCACTAGAGTCGTGTCGCTGCGCAATTCGTATTTGCCCGGGTGTCCGACCTGGCCAGCAGCAATGAAGAAAGGTTTATCAAAATCCTTGAGCGAGACCGTGACGATTGGCTCATGGAGAATGCCCTGATACGCGCGCCGAATGGCCTCCGTGAGCTCGGGGAGAGTCTTATCCTCCACCTTGAGATCGCCCACCTCGTTGAGAGTCACGAAACCGTCAGGCTGGACCGTAATTGTCTGATCAAACTCCGGCGAGAACTTGAACTTCACCTCGACGACATCACTCTTCCGCAAGCGGTAGCGCGGGTCCCGCTCACTGAATCGCATCTCTGTCGAATTCGTCTGTGGCGGCAGATCTGCCCGTTCCGCTCGCACGGAGGCGCCGTAAGTTTGCGATGCTTGTGCCGTCTGTGCTCCCGAGGAGGCACTCAGCCCCAGAAGGACGACAAAAAGTGAGGTAATGCAGCTCCGAAACATTTTCAAACTCCATTCATGCATTCAGCTGTGCGTCTCAACTCGGTTTTCCATTCGGTGTGCACGCTGCCGCCATAACCCCCGACAGGCTCCACATCGAAGTTGTACACGCTCACCGCCAGGGAACGCTGAATCAGCTCGATCGAGATCACAAGTTTGGAGGCAGAGTCGCGTCCGACAAGAATCCCCTCCACGCCGTCAAGCGAGCTCCCACGGATTCTCACACGCTCCCCCAGTTGCAGGAACGGATAGGGGGAGCAGTTAACTTTCTCCTGGAGTACGGCATAAACGGTGGCGATTTCTTTATCTGGGATGGGAACCGCACCTTGCCGGTTTCCGACAAACTGCGCTACGCCGCTGGTCTTGAGCACGCGGAGCTGCGCCTCAGCCGAGTTCGGAATTTGGACAAACACGTACCCTGGAAGCAGGGGCACGTCCACTGACTTGCGTCGGTCGCTCCAACGATGCATCTCCCTCACCAGGGGAAGGAAGGTTGTGACACCCACGTTGGTGAGGGCGCTGGCCACCAACTTTTCATGGCGTGACCGACTCCAGACGGCATACCAGCGCAGCGCGTTCGCCGTTTCATTCTCAGATCCGATAAGCCTATGCACAGCTCCGCCCTTTCACTCCCATTTCTGGCGAATACATGGTCATCGACATCAGCGAAGAACACTACTGCCGGGTCAACAAACTGGCAGCCACTTCTTCGATGTCGTAGCCCAGTTGCCCACCTTCTAGTCCACCTTCTAAACGACCAGCCACCGCAAACCCGGCGACCTTATAGCAGGTTTCCACTCTGGTCACTTGCCCGATGCAGCGAAACCGAACTTGGTGCGGGACCAGATCGAAGGCCGGGATGACGAACTCCAGCTCAACTTGCGTGCCGAGGGGCGGGTATTTCGAGGTGAAGATGAACATGCCACCCATTCCCACGTTCCCGGAGTTACCAACATCGTAGTGTTCTGCGCTGTCGGCCCAGCGGAACAAGACGGGCACCAAAAATCGAAACCGGCGAAAGATCCTGCGATCGATGGAACGCTGCACGTGATTTGTGGCTTTCGCAACTCGTGCCACCATAGCCAGCGCGCTCACGCGGTACAAGCGGGCGATAGTCCATGTCGATCAAGACGAATGCCCTGCCTGATGTTGTGGCGATCTTTCCTGTCTGTTGTGGATCGGAAGTTTCTCAGAGAGGGGTTAACATCCCCCAGCAACGAAGTGAGTAGTTCGTACCCATGATTGGAGAATAGTGCCCTACGAACAATGAGGAGAAATCTTCTCGCGCTACTTCAAGGATGGGACAGTATCACATTGTCAGTAAACCGAAACGTCGCTCCACAAGCGTCTTCATGTCCAAGTGATTTGCCGAATTGATTTTTTGCTCTTGTCCTGCTCCGTGTCATATGTTAAGACTGCGTCCTCGCAAACATTGTGGTGTGTCTCCTGGTTTTTGCCTTTGCCTCCCCCGAAGGCCGAGGGCTCGCCGCCCGGTTCGCCCCTTATGTTCAAAGAGGCCCCGAGTGTCCAGCTCGGGGTGGTGCACTACAATGCCGTTACATTCAGCAGCAGGTCCTAAGCAAGCACAACCCATTCGCATTTTGGTTGCGGATCGCAACCGTATGGCCAGCCAACTCCTGGCGGAATCGCTCGGGCGAGACCCAAGCTTCGAAATACTCGGTGTAGCCGGAGCAGCTGACATCTTTCCTATTGCTGCCCGCGAACCCGACGTCTCGCTGATCAGCATGGAATTTGATGCCTGCCCCAAGAAGGGACTGGCGATCGCAAGAGGCCTGAACGCGGTTCACCGTGGTATTCAGATCGTGATTCTGCTTGAAGAGAACAGGCGAGAATCGGTCATCGCCTCTTTTCGCTGTGGTGCAACCGGTGTGTTCTGCCGAACCGAGCCGATCTCGGAACTCCACAGCTGCATTGAGCACGTCAACCGGGGGGAGATATGGGCTGGACGCGACCAGGCTCAGTACGTGCTTGAGGCGCTCCGGAACACGCCATCCTGCGACGGCATCGAGGACGATAAGCTCTGCTTGCTGTCGAAGCGGGAACTGGAGGTGGCCGAACACGCCGCGCAAGGACAAAGCAACAAGCAGATCGCGGATGAACTGAAGCTCAGCGAACATACCGTCAAGAATTATCTTTTCCGCGTCTTTGAGAAACTGGGCGTGTCGAGCCGGTTCGAGTTGCTGTTTTTATTGTTCAACGAGCGCAATCGTCCCGCCCTCGGCCGAGCGGCAACCTTCGATGCAGCCGGGTTGAATCGCCCCATCGAGAGCTATCTGAGGGCGGCTGAAGAAGGATTCATTGCCGCTCAGTATCTGGTCGGGCTGGCCCATCTGGAGGGCTACGGCATGGAAAAGAACGGTCGCTCCGCCTACTACTGGCTGAGAATGGCGGAGGAAAATTCCCGTGAGCTCCGGCTGCGCACTCGTGCTCTGACCGAGGAACTGAAACCCCAGATGCGACCGGAAGAATTGGAGACTCTCGAGCGCAGCATTGCAACTGCGGTCGCACGCAACAAGCTGCTGACCGCCAAACGGCCCGTGGAACTCATCAAGTGGAACTCATCAAGCGGGGCACGCCTTCGCTCTTGCGGATAATGGGAGAACTCTCCAAGGTAATCCTCACGGGAGCAAGACGTTCACAGTTGATCCATGCACGGAGCGGGATACCAGGTTCGTGGAACTGGGGGAATGCCTGTGCGAACACGGGCTGGCCATTACTGGAGGTTGGAGAACCGGAAGTCGTTCGACGAGGATTGTGCAACTTGGCTGCACAAGGCGCGTGAAATGCCGAAGGAGCAGTTCAAGCGGGAAGTGGAGAAGGAACTAACCGGGAGATAGACAGAACCGCATGAAATTATCTATTTCAAGATCTACAAGAGCCAGATCCCGGTCAACGAGCAGGCTCTGCTGCTGCAGTCAAGAGGCGTATAGTGAATCCATCGACTGCCAGGAGGGCTTTGGCCCGAGCGAGGTACCAGGCGCCGCGTTCGCAGCCAGCCGTATTGTCGGCGAAGCGGCGACGAACCCCTAGCGCTAGCAGAGCTGAGCGGCGACGGCGTGGTGTCCGCCATTTGCCGCCGCAGAGCAGGTCGCAATCGCAATCGGACGATTCACTGACGCCCTGACCTCGGGCCCGTTAGCGATGATCGTGCCCTGTAAGCTGCCACCAGGGGTTTCGACATTATGTTTGCTTGCTTCGACCGCAGCACTTGCGCGCAGAACGGCGAGAACGCAGGGGTATCCGGCAACCAGGAAGGCAGTGGTCGTACTCGCTTGCTTTATCGCCCAGCATCTTTGGAATGGGGAGAGGATCCGTTGGAACGGGCAGTTTTGGCAAGTTTGTGGCTAACGCGCCAACAACCCTTCAAGCTTTACGCTTTAAACCTGGGATTCTAGTGCGCTTGTCTGGTGTTGACATGGGGTACGTGGAAACAATGTGTCGCTTTGGTCGTACTTATCGGACTCTTAGCTGCTTACTCCACTGTTGCAAACGTCAAGCAAAAATCAACGACCACCGTTTTCCTTGCGTTGCGGCGAGGCATGATCCATTGAGGATTTGGCGGGTTTTCTCCCCAGCGATCTCCGAAGGAATCGCTCGATCCCGAGCGAACGTATAAATCATTCACGTAGAGATCGCATTGGAACAATCAGGAGTCGTCCCGGACCGACGAAGATTTGCTCATACTATTTGCATCTTGCACGGGAGTGCTCGGTCCAACGTAACCGCCGGAAGCACTAATATGCGCCGTGATCTGCTGGCAACCTTCCTACAATTAACTTCAGACTTCAACTATCGACAATTAAGGAGAGATCATGCTGAGCAGATTTGGGCAGACAATAGTTTTTCTACTCGCACTCGGAATGTCGGCTTTGGCGCAACCCGTGCCCGCCGGAACTCGCATCACGATTCGTACCGACTCGCAAATCAGTTCAGCCAGTGCCCATGCAGGGCAAGCATTTCATGCCAATTTGGTGAAAGACCTGGTAGTCAATGGCAAGACGATCGCCAAGGCTGGCGCCCCAGCAAAAGGCAAGGTCACTTATGCCAAGTCAAGTGGACGGCTGCACGCGCCTGGAGAGGTCACCGTTCGGCTCACCTCGATTCAACTGAGAGATGGCAAAACCCTGGCGGTCTCAACTAGCGGCTTCCACGCTAAGGGTAAGAGCCACACCAAAAGCAACGTAACCAAGATAGGTGGCGGTGCAGCAGCCGGCGCGCTTATTGGTGGATTGGCGGGTGGTGGCAAGGGAGCTTTAATCGGAACGGCCGTGGGTGCCGGAGCGGGTACCGGAGTGGCAGCTGCGACGGGCAAGGAAGAGGCTCTGATCCATGCCGAGACAGCAATCACCTTCACCACCACCGCAAACGCTACAGCGAAATAAAAATGATTGCTGGATAGTGGCGCGTGGGAGGCACCTAGGCCTCGTAGTCGGAGACCTTAGAAACGCGGCGCCTGAGCTCATCCGAGTGCACGAAAAGTTGTCATCAGCGACTGTCGATCTTCAGCTTTACGAGGTAGCTGATCGCGACAATGTCGAACTGGCGCATGAGTTCTTGTCCGGTAACCGGACTTGGTTCTGCTCGACATCGGTCGCGCCTTCAGAGAATGGCGCACGACTGGTTGGCACAGAATGACGGGCCAATTCCGGGAACGAATCCAGCGGGAATGGCGACAGCGTATCGGATAGCGGCACGGCAGGCCATTGGCCGGATTTGCACTAGTCGGGAACACCCTCCAAATCACCCTCTGGCCAGTCGTCCGGCGGCAACAAAATCCCCCAAATGTTCTGTGACCTCTCGAATGAGACGCCACAGAACCGAGGTTGCTCACGATCGACATAGACCACCGTGGCCCTCGCGCATTTACCCGTCAGCACGACGCGAATATCGACAGTCATGCCAACTCGCAGTGCGATGGCAGTCGAAATAAAAGCACCGTGGAGATTGACGACCTCAGTCTCGCCCTTGCAGTTCAGGGGTTCAGCAACCCCCTTAGCCTCAATTTCAACCTTGAGGCGAACTCGGGTGCTTCTTCGGCGGTCACGAGGAGGTTCGGAGGGCATATCCCCACCTGCCTACGCTTCTTTAGCAAGGATGGGATCATACATCCCATTGGCAGATCGAAGGACCCAATTCCTGCTCCGGCTGCGAAAAAACCCGACAGCGAATCGGCCTGAGGTAACTTTCCTCGCCACTGTTTTGCGAGGATGCTGCCGTTGCAGAATCACACTACTGACATTTGGAGACGGTGAGGAGAAACAACGATGAACACGACAATGAAATTGGTACTCGGCATCGCGCTTCAACCGCTTCAAATCAGCACGCAGTTCCGCCGCGCTCTGGCAGCGCAACTCCCGGTCTTTCTCCAAAGCCTTATTCAAGATGACTTCCAATTGTGGGGGCAATCCGGGGTTGAGCTGGACCAGCGGCGCCGGTACTTTGTTCAGAATTGCTTCAAAGATCACGGCTGACGTTGTTCCCGAAAATGGCTGCCTGCCGGTCGCCATTTCGTAGAGCATCACCCCGAATGAGAAAAGGTCTGTGCGGTGGTCCAATACTTCTCCGCGAGCCTGTTCAGGAGACATGTAGGAAATCGTTCCCATCGCTGCCCCGGGTATCGTGAGTTGGTCTGCGCTGATGGCAGAGCGCGTAACTCCGGATCCGGGATCGGAGACTCGGCTACCCTGAGGATTGAGTTTGGCTAGACCAAAATCAAGAATCTTCGCTTGTCCGCGATGGGTGACGAAAACATTAGCCGGTTTGATGTCGCGATGCACAATACCGCTGGAGTGGGCGGCATCCAGTGCATCGGCAATCTGGATGCCCAGTTCCAATAACTGTTCAAGCTTGAGTGGCCGACCTTCGACCCGGTACTTAAGAGTTGTGCCATCTAGATACTCCATGGCAATGAAAGCCTGACTCTCCTGCTCTCCGATGTCATAAATTGTGCAAATATTGGGATGGTTTAAAGCAGAAGCCGCTTGCGCCTCCCGCTGGAACCGAGCTAAGGCTTGCGCGTCGCGCGCGACCTCGTCCGGCAAGAACTTCAAAGCTACAAAACGATGAAGTCGACTGTCTTCAGCCTTGTAGACGACGCCCATTCCGCCGCCGCCCAACTTCTCAACAATGTGATAGTGCGAAATGGTTTTACCGATCACCGGCGGGAATCTTACGTCGTTGAAACGTGCAAGTCAATGAATGCAGAGAAGTTGTACCGTCGTAAAACGACCGCTTAGGGAATCCATCCACGAACGTGAGTAACCCGTTCAGTTCTTTTTTACCGCGATGGCTGATCGGAGCTCTTAAGGGAGTGCGCGATGAAACTAGCTGGAAGCGGAGTGATCGCCAAGCGACCGCGGTCGAAGTATTGCGGCAAGTGTACGGGAATTGGACTCCCCGGTCTGTGGCCCGTGTCACACCGTGGAAAGGCGCCATCGTACCTGGACGATGACGGCCGCTTGGGCGCGTGCTCTTCGTCTCACGATGGTGTGTGACCTGCGTCACGGGCGAGCGTGAGATTTCCCTCTACCCTTCTTGGAAGCCCATGAGGCTCCCGGAGGTTGAGGATGTTACCGACGCACCCTTTCTTGTTCACCTGTGTTTCCACTCGCAATTTCCTGACAAACCTCTTCCAATGGGGTCAAACATCGTTCCATATACTGGGTCACTTCAGGGCTTACCCCAATTCGGATTGCCGCGTTCTTTGCCACACTATCCCCTTGGATTCTTCAAAAATGTCCTACTCAGATGCTCGTGGGCGGTGAATAGCGTAACACCGCGTGGAGTGGTCCCCGGGAACGCCAAAACGGGGGACTTCTGTCGCGCTAAACGTGCGAACGCGCAGCGCATCCCGAATTCCCTTTGGCAACAGGCAAAAATACAGGGAATGTCCTTATCCTTGGGGCCCCGAAATTACGGCCCCATCGTACATATCGCACTCGTTTCGCGGGATTGGTTGGTGCAGCGAGCTTGGAATGAACAGGGAATTTTCGGTGAGTATCAGGCAATGCCAGTTCCTGATCACGGAAATATTGCCTGAAAGTCATTCTCGTCGTAATCGCGGCGAACTGCTTCGGCGGCGCGATCTATCGTGCTCGGCCAGCTAGTTCGTGATAAATCCCGATTACGCTCAAAATCCTCCCGACTCAGATACCAGTCTGTGTCCGATACGTGGGGTCTCGAGAAGGTTGTCCGCAGGTCGAGTTCAACCTACTACAAGTAAGACCACCGTGGTGAACCAGTGTGCTCGTTCCAATCGATTGCCAACCCGCTGCCTGTGTCGACGGGGTTTTACCGCCGATGCTTCGATTGGATGGTCAGCCCAAAAAATCCCGTTATCAATTGAGCGATTCGTACAACACTAAGCAGCCTTCTTCCGTTGTGACGCCCTCCACTTCGCCCAACGTGCTTTCTGGGCGGCGACAATCCTTCTTCGTGCTGAAGGGGACAACGTTCGAGAGACTTGTCTCCCTATAACAGCATACCTGTGGGTGTTGTTTCTGCCTCCCTGTAAAGCTGCAATCGCGGCACGTATTTGGTTCAGCTTTCTCTCCAACCTCTTGTTTTCGGCTTTCAGTGCGGCTAGTGCTTGATCGAATGTGTCCACGATTTTCCTCTCCTTCCCCTAATCGCAAGACTGCCAACGCTCCCGTTCCGAAGCAAGCGTGAGTTAAGAGGAGCTACTGGACTGAACCAGTGACCTGCAAAAAGTAGTGTTAGCGTACTCCGATCAGTCGTATGGTGCCGACGACAACGACGAGGAGCACAGCCAACTCTACAGCGTACTCAGCAATGTCCTGACCGTCATCGTTCGACCAGAGTTGGGGGAGCAGGGAAATCATAGCCATCTCCTTTGGGTGGTAATGTCCTCCGAAGAGTGGCTGGTATCCCGGCGAGACGCTTGATTGTGCTTCCCACTCTATTACTTGTCAAGCGTAGCTTGGGTCAGGCAGGCCATGATGTACCGAAGGGTTGGTCGGCTACATGATCCAGCGACAGGAACGCGCTGGGCAGGGGCTTACCTTGCCCAAACGCCATTCGATCAGGTCGAGCAGGGTCTTCACGGTGATGCCTGCGTTGAGCATCTGAATCATGCCTTCGACGCTGAATCCCGCCTGCTCACCTGCTAGTGCCAACTTGCAAACGCTCTGCGCTATGGAGGGCCGCTGCATGTCTCACCCCTCAACTATGCGGGGAGGTTACGGCCATGCGGTTTGCGCGTCTGTGATCTTCGTCACATGTGTTGAGCAAACAAACTGAATCACTGTATCGAACTGGCAGCTTGCGAGAAAACGGTGTTTGCGTTTGACCCGATAATTCGGACCGTGCCCACAACAAGCACCAAAATTGAGGCCAGCATCACAGCGTATTCTGCGATGTCTTGTCCTGTATCGTCAGACAACGCTTTCCGCAGAATGTTTCGTGCCGCTGCTCGGTAGCTTTGCACGACCTCGCGGTAAAACTGTTTCTCTTCCTGTTTTTTGAAATTGGGGATCAAGTCTTCGACAAGCTGCGCTGCCGCCTCGTAGTCTTTTGCCTTCTTTGCGCTGATCTCGGCAGTTGTGTGGCGCGGGGCAGAGAAACGAATGGGCGACGGGCTGGTTGTCATCGCCTTGCCCTCCTTCATGTTAAATTGCGAGGAATCCGTATTAAGTCGAATTAAAAACCATTATACAGGTATACTATAGCTACGCTTTACACCGATTTTACTTTTCCCTGCGATTGCCTCCAGTAAAGTCGGTTAGCGGTTCTCTCTCACTTGATGGGCGGGGATCCCCTGTCCCTGCCCTTTTTGTTTGAATTGCTTCTTCGTCCCACAGTATGGAAGGAGGCGGACGATGGCTTGCAGACAATGTGCCTCCGAGAACCACAGCAGGCTTTCCGTGGAGATCGCCCTCCATCTACCCGGCCTGAGCACCCCTCACGCTTTTCTATCCGCTGTCCTTTTGGTCTGTTTAAATTGTGGCTTCACGGAGTTCTTAATGTCTGAGGAGGAATTGCAAATACTTACTGAACGCCTTACTGCTGCGGCGAAGAGGGGTTCTGAGGGCGCTGCGTGACGCCAAACCGATAAAACGCCGTCCTTCCAGAACTGCTTCCACCGCTGGCAGAAGTTCCCGGCTAGCATTGATCTTCAGCTTTAGGTCGGTGGCCGATCCGTGCTCTCTCGCGTGAATGCTTTCAACGCGGCCTACTGCCAAAACGGGTATGATTTGCACCGAGGTCTGCCAAAACTCCCACCATCAACAAAGCACAGGCAGGTGCAACATGACCTCTGACCTAGCTCGTGACCGTCGAAGAAGCACGCGAGTTCGCCTGAAGGTTGCAATCGAGGCTCAGGGCGTTGCTGAACCCCTGAACTGCTGCGAGGGCGAGACTGAGGTGGTCAATTGCCACGGTGCCTTTATTTCGACTGCCAATGAACTGCGAGTTGGCATGAGGGTCGAGATTCATGTCGTTCTGACGGGTAAACGCGCAAGGGCCACGGTGATCTATGTCGATCACGATGAGCCTCGACTCTGCGGTATCGCCTTGGATCAGTCGCAGAACATTTGGGGTGTGTTGTTGGCGCCGGAAGATTGGTCTGAAGCCGATTCGGAAGGCGTTCCCGATTGAGGCGTCCAATCGGCATAAACGCGAGGGCATTATTCTTTCGTGCCACAGGAGGTTGCGTTCCGCTTGGTTGCGTCGGTCGCCAATCCGTCCGCGAGATTTGGTTTCGGAGTTCGCTGAATCACTGTTCGTGATCGAGGGGTGTTCCATCAGGCCCGACCTGCACTTCTGATTTTTTCCCATCGGTCACAACTTTCGCTTCGTATGCCACCAGCTTATCGTGCTTGGTTAAGGACTCGACTTTGATGAGTTTGCCTTTCCCGGCCTTGCTTTGCAGTCCGTCTCTTACCGCCGTCGGCAACGAATCCAATGCAACTTGCTCTTCCACTTCTACGACGGCACCGTTGGCGTCAATCAGGACATCCTTGCTATGGCCGTTGATGATCAATTCGGCTTCGTAAAGGGTTTGCCCGTTCTCCTTTTCCTCTGAAAAGCCGCGAATCGTTGCACCTTGACTCTGCGCTGCGACAGTTTTCTCCACCGCTGGGGGCAGGTCTGAACGCTTAATCTTGTTTTCCTGCGTCAAAGCCGGGAGCGTGAGAGACAGACAGGTGACCAGTGCAAGTCCAACAACTCTTGAAACGCTCATGGATCGCTCTCCAAGAGAGACAGTACGCCGCTCAGGTGAAGAGAGCCTGAAAACCACCGCAGTACGGTTTCCTGCCGCTCTGATTCGCGTCGGTCGCTAGTCTGTCCGCGATTTGGTTTCGGATTCCGACACTTTGCTTATCATAGTGCGCTGAAGTCTACGAAGCCTTTTTGACGACATGCAGCCGATAGCGATGCTTGTCGTTCATCCCTTCGAACGAAAGAACTTTGCGACCAAGACCAGCGAGTTGGGCCAGTTCTTGCTGAATTGCTTGTAGCCGCTCCTGCCTCTGACCATGCGCGACTTGCGCTTCCGGTTCATTCCGTTCTCGAAGACGAAACTGTACGTTCAACTTTTGAATGTCCGCGATCTCCGCACGGAGACGCCCTATCTTTTCTCGAAGAGCATTAAGGTGATCCATACTCTCAGGATAGCTCATCTGGGCAGCTTTAGGATCGGTGACCGATCCTTGCTCTCTCGCGTGAATGCTTTCAACGCGGCCTACTGCCAAAACGGGTATGATTTGCACTTGTCATGAGCTGGTCAAGTACCTGCTTGGCCTTTTCTGAGTCCTCTTCGTCCGCCAGTCGCGACAAAGGACTCGCACTAGCTCAGGGCTGAACATCATCAGCCGACGGTAGCGCGATTTGAAAGGAGCACTGGAATCAGAGAAGTTACCGCACACCTAGGTGTCTAGCCTTCCAGAAGGTCACGCTTGAAGTCCGTTACCGAGCCAAGCACTTGTCCCGGTATCTCCGCCATCCGATTGCCAGCAATCCGGTCCCAAGTAGGACCAAGCTGGTCGGTTCTGGCACAGGACTCTGAAACATGAACCCAAGCGTGGACGCGGAGCCATTCAGCTTCACCGTAAGTGAACCCGCGGTTAGATGGAAAAAAGTAGGCACCGTAAAGTCGGCGTCAAAAAAGCATCCCGCAGCATTGGTACACATCTGCGTCATTGTGGGCATACTGAACTGTTGTCCGCCGATGTTAAGGGTGTATGCGAGAGTGAACGCTCCGATAGGCCCCACCTTCGTCTCGAAAATTAAGTCACTTGGGAAAGTGCTTTGGAAGGACGTGCCAGCGAAGGTGGTGGTCAGCATTGGTAATTGTCCGGGGATCAGTTGCTCGAGCTTTGCTCCACCCTGTTGCGAGGCAAACGTGCTCATGCTTGTAGCGAATGCAGGTGTGCCGAACAGTAAAGCAGCGAGTATCCAGCGTGTCACAGGTTTCCTCTCAGCGCGGTTCATGCCTCGCGTAGAAGGGAAGTATACAGTCGAATCTTTGGGATCGACCGTCGATGCACCATACTATGTACTTCTGGGTAGATCGTCCAAATCACCATTTCGTTCATTTGCGAGTAACGCGTGGCTGTTGCTCTCGCCTTTGTGCATGTGGGGTGCATATCGGTTGGAGGAGCCACGTGCAGCCGAGCGGCCCCGTCGCGAACCCGGCGGTGCACATTGAACTCTAGCATCCTAGCGCTGGCAATAATCTCAAGCATTGTGGCGGTTGGTTCGCTTGTCGGGTTTCTCGCGCGATTTCACCACAAGATGGATCTCGAACAATGGACCGTCGGGGGCAGAGGCTTTGGCCTAGTACTGGTCTGGCTGTTAATGGCGGGTGAGATCTTCACCACGTTCACATTCTTCGGGGCCAGCGGCTGGGCATATTCGAAGGGTGGTCCCGTCTTGTACATTCTCGGATACAGTCCACTGATTTACATAGTTTCCTTCTTCATCCTTCCCCTGATTTGGGAAGTGGGGCGAACGCATGGGCTTCAAACACAAGCGGATTTTTTCCAGGTGCGATATGGCAATACATATTTAGGCGCTTTTGTTGCCTTAGTGGGAGTTGTGTGCCTCATCCCATATGTGCAGATACAAGTCACTGGCCTGGGGATCATCGTGGAAATTGCGAGTTTTGGAGCGATCCATCGCACGCCCGCGATGATTATCGGCTTAGCCCTGGTCGCGGGGTTTGTATTTGTGAGCGGTGTGCGCGGCGTGGCCTGGGTCAGCATCATAAAGGACCTCCTGTTGTTAGGCGCCGCCATTTTTATCGGAATTGCGGTGCCGCGCATCTACTTCGGCGGCATTGGTCCGATGTTCGCGTCGCTGGTGCAGACGAAACCCAATCATATGGTCATGCCAGGAGCCACCAAGGATCTTGGGCATGCATGGTACGTGACCACCGTCCTTATGATCTCCTTTGGTTTTTACATGTGGCCGCAATATTTCGCTGCCAGTTTTACCGCGAAGAGCGGCAGAATCTTGCGGCGTAACGCCGTTATTATGCCCTTGTACGCTATCACGATGCCGCTGATGTTCTTCATAGGCTTCAGTGCGCTTCTCATCCTGCCCGGTCTGAGCAACGGCGATCTCTCAATGCTGATGATTGTGAGAAAGACATTCCCCGCCTGGTTTTTGGGGGTAGTCGGCGGCGCGGGTGCGCTTACGGCCATGGTTCCGGCGGCAATTCAACTTCTGACTGGGGCAACGTTGTACTCCAAAAACCTGTTCCGGCCCATTTTGGCCCCCGGCATGACCGACCAACAGGTTGCGAAGCTGGCCAAGGTCATGGTGCTGGTACTCACTTCCGGGGCTGTGCTCCTTGCCGTCTATAGCTCAATGAGCCTTGTATCGCTTTGGTTGCTGGGATCGGCTGGGGTGGCACAGCTTTTCCCCGGAGTAGTTCTGGGGCTCTTCTCAAGACGAGTCACTACGTCTGGTATTTTTGCCGGGCTGGTTACAGGCCTTGCTATTGCTGTGTTTCTAATGCTGACGGGGCGTGATCCTTTCTATGGTTTGAATCCCGGCTTCGTCGCTCTGTGTTTCAATTTTGTGGTGACCGGAGTGGTTAGCAGAACGAGCAACGCCTGCGGCAGCAGTGATCGCTGTGCTTTCGACTCTAGCTTGCTGCTTACCCCTCACGTTTCTGGGAGCGCTGGGGCTGGCGGGAGCAAGCGCCCGGTTGCAGTCATTACGTCCTTGGCTGCTCGTCGGTGCAGCCATCTTGCTCGGCATCGGTTTCATTCAGTTGTACGTTCGGCGTAACCAATGCCAAAAGCGCAGTCCGTTGAGCATCGCCCTGTTCTGGGGCGCTGCTCTGATCGTCCTTCTCGTGATCCTTTTCCCACAGGTCGTAGCAAGCCTGCTTGCCGGGTGAGACATGCCAACGCGAAAGATCAAATACGCGTTCAGGCTGGTCGGGATAATCGCTGCAATCTTGACCGTCTGGTATCTCTGGCTATCGAACGGAACCCCGCCCGGGCAACCCCCGCTCGCATCCCTAACGCCGGACAACTTCGGGAACTTTAGACAAGAGTTCAACAGTACCGCTGACCGCACACGCTTAGTGCTCCTGCTATCGCCAACGTGAGCGTATTGCTTGCGGGGGTCTTCCGCGATTGGGGAGATACTGAAGCAGAATCAGTCGACGCGAGTTCGCGTCCTTGTTGTATGGGAGCCAATGCTGCCGACAGACTGGTCAAGACCAAGCGGATGGGTTCAATCAAGAATCTCAGACCCACGAGTTGCACAGTTCTGGGATAGAGACCATCTTGTGGCGAAGGAACTTCGCGAGCAATTTCCAAGTTCGCAAAAGATTTGTTGCCAGCGAAGCGGCATTCTCTGGGACTTTGCCGCGCTGTACTCTATCGGCGTTGAATGGGGAAACGCTGCGCCTGTCTATTTCGGCGGGGCAGTCGTGGATGTGGCACCTGAAGTCCGGCAGCAACTCGCGGCATTGAGGTCGGGGTAAATCTTCATCTGTTGGATAATTGGCACTCAGCGGTTCAGTGGAGGGTCAAAATGAAAGGAACACAGTTCAGATACGTGATCAAGTTTGTCGCCGACATGGATAAAGCGGTGAAGTTCTACCGTGATGTCCTCGGTCTGAAGGTGAAGTTCGAGTCGGCGGGCTGGAGCGAGTTTGTGACGGGCGACACCACTCTCGCTCTCCACCCGGCGTCCGACAAGAATCCGGCTGGAAAGGTCGAATTGGGCTTCACCGTTACCGACGTGGAGGCTTTCTACCGGGACATGAGCGCGAAAGGCGTGCTCTTCAGCATGCCGCCAAAGAAGCAGGATTTCGGCGGGGTGCTGGCGCAGTTCGTCGATTCCGAGGGCGCACATTGCTGCGTGGGCGCGGAGGCGGCGTAGAGACCCGCAGACGAGATTGACTTATGCACGGAACCACGATGGTGCGCCGTCTGCGGCTGTCTCCCGGCGAGGCTATGACCTTGCCCCACGATCCGTCAACATGCCCGCGCTAGCCGCGAGCCTTACGCGTTTTAATCCAATCGTCAACTGAGAAAGGCATCTTCGGACTAAGCGCCAAAGCCAGCATGGCTACCAAGTAAAGGAGATTCATTTCATATCCGGGTGCGCCAAATTGCGGCCCCGATGAGGTCACCGCCTGCAACTTGACTGAAGAAAAGCCGAGTCGTAAGTGAACGGTCAATAACGCCACTAACATCGTGATGCCGAGCGGTATGCACCAGAAGGTCACCCACGCGCCCACCATAACTGCCAGCCCGCCAACGAGTTCAATGAGAGCAGTCGCCCAAGCCATAACGTGCGGCATCGGAACATGCAATCCACCCAGAATAGATGCAAAGGCTTCAGGCCCTCTCCTTAACTTCGCGAGTCCATGAACAGTGAAGCCGAAACCAACAACCAGTCGAAGTGGCAACAAAGGCCAAGTCCGGCAACTCGTGCTCCTTTTCGACATCAATCCCCCTGTGCATGCGATTCATTACAAGCCCAAAAGTTACGAGTAAGAGATTCATGCCTCATTGTTCGACTTGGATCATCGAAAGACAGAGCTAGACATCTGTCACCAACACTCTCCCGGTCAGGCGTCTGAATCTTCAGGCGCAGACTGTTATGGCTTTGGTCGAAACATAATCCATTGCTTCCTTGAACAAAGCTAGATGCTTCTTCGCGTCAGCAGAGTCCTTGTAATGAATCACGACCCATTCCTTCATCGTGCGCTTTCCCATCACGAGCAAGGATGCGGTTCTGGTTCTGACAAGCGCCTTCACCGTCTTTGTCGGGAGTTTTAGAACAACACCGCCATCCTTGGTGAAAGCGAAGACCTTTTTTCGGACGGTGAAGTTCGCGGAGTTGAACTTCTTTCCCACAACAACGCCGGGGAGCTTCTGAAGCATCGCGGCCAGAACCGTTGAAAGTTCGTTCTTCATATCAGCTAATGACCTTTCCCAGCGGAGAGCATCTGCTTCATCTTCTCTATTCGGCGAGCGCGTGTTTCTTCCTTCTTGGCTTCGGAATACCAGACGATGAATTCTTTCTTGTGCGTGAAGGACAAGTTGTTGAGTTTCTGGGTCAACTTCGTGCCCAGCCCCTTCTGTAGGGGGATGGGAACCTCAATCTGGCGCTTTTCGGTGTCCGGCTCAAGTGTGATGGTCACGAAATCCCCCGCCTTTACGCCAGCGCCCCGGCGTGCAGCGGCATTCACGACGATGTACTGAACCCCACCTCTATTCCCGACCGTGCTGCACCAAGTGTAGCCATTGATGGTCACTTTGACGGGTACTTTGGCTTTGCCCCAGACTCCTCTCGTGTCGAACGGAAGGGTGGGTGACACGCAGATGCTTGGAAGCAGAAGAGTCTCGAATCGGAAGATGCTCTCGCAAGCAGCACTGCACAGCGTGCATCACTGGGCACAGGTTGCGATGGCGGTTCGTCAGGCGGGCTTCCCGACTGGGAAGCCGCAGGACTTCATAGTCACTGATGTTATGGAATGAACCGCCCGAGGCGATGCCGTCACCATCCTTTTCGAACCGACAGTGCGCAAGGCTGCGAGGAATAGCGCGGCGAGTCGAGAACAGCAGAATTACTTTGCATCAATGAAACGTACACTACTCTCGTGGACCGGCGGCAAAGACTGTGCTTGGAGCCTTCATGTTCTTCGGCAGCAGGGGAGTAAGAGATTGTCGGTCTGCTCGCGCCATTCAACCGAGAAGCGAATCGAGTCGCGATGCACGGAGTCCGGCGTGAGCTAGTCGAAGCGCAGGCGGAAGTAGCAGGTATTCCTCTCTGGGATGTGGATTTGCCCTCGCCGTGCTCGAATGCTGACTACGAGATCATCATGGGGTGAAGCGTGCAGAGCCGCTGTTCGAACGGGAATTGAATGCGTTGCGTTCGGCGATCTATTCTTGCGCGACATACGCGAATACCGTGAAAGACAGCTAGAAGGCTCTGGATTAACGCCTATTCACCACCTCATCCGCCTGAGAGTTCAACACACCCTTTGCTACTGGGATGCCGACAGTTGTTTATCAGACTTAACCCTCCGACCGAAACAACCACGGAAACGCTATCCCATTGATTCGCTTAGCTTGGTTCTGCGTCTCAGACCACGGTTTTATGCGGTTTTCAGTACTTAATTGACCCAAATTTGACCCAAGTTTCTTCTTCGTGCTTTCGAGGTCTGAGAATCGACCCAGATCACAATTTCGAACTCTTCCCATTAGCACCGCCCGTTTCGGATTAGCCCTTCGCCTAACCTCGGGGCAAGCTTCCTCGCATGCAGTTCCAGCAATGTCCTGCGAAATCTCTTTGCCAGTTCCTCACGTTGCTCTTCAGTAAGTCCAATTCATTTCGCGGCATCCAGATGCTTTCGTAGCGTGTACAGCGAGGGAACAATAAGCTAACCAAGATTGACATTATTAAAGCATTCGAATATAGTTCAAATTGAGGTGGTTTCCACCTTCTCCTCTTTCAGGTTCCCTGAACTAAGTCAGCCCATCTGAAGTTGTCTCCATCTTAGCGATAGCAACCTTTAGGAGGTTGAATATGTTTGCACGCAATGTCACTTTTCATCTGAAATCGAACATGTTTTCTGATTACACGCGGACCTTTGAGAACGACACGCTTCCTTTGCTTCGTAAGCAGAAGGGCTTCAAGGACGAAATTACGTTGTCAAATCCCGGCAGCCTGGATGTGATTGCCATCAGTCTGTGGGACAGCAAGGCCAATGCAGAAGCCTACAACACCAGCGCCTATCCAGAAGTGTTGAGAACACTTGGACGAATGATCGACGGAACGCCGAAGGTTCAGACGTTTGAGTCGGTTAGTTCGACCTTCCATAATGTCGCAGTGATAGCGTAAGAGGTCTGTAAACATGTCGCACGGGAGGACGGTTAACTCCGTCTTCCCGAGTGACAAGTGCCTAACTCGTCGTCGCCCACGAACTTTCGGAAGTTCCGCCACGGGCTGTTAGGCTCTCAGGAAAGCCGCGCACCCCATGCATCCGAATGCGATCCTGCACGAAGTTCATCAACTCTACAACGTGAGTGACCGCCTTGACTCGCTGGCGGAACAACATTCCCTCGTGTCAGAAGCACTCATCGGCATCTCGGGAAGTATTCGTAACACGGCCACTTTGCTGGAGTTGGTGGTCGCGATGAAATTGCCGACGCTCGCCGGTTTAGATCCAGCAAACGCCTGATTTGCTCATCGGCGCTGAAGCTAATCGTGGAGAACGACGTTGAGAAGTGAGCTGTGGACTTGCAACCCGCCATTGTAGTGAATGAATCTCAATTTCCTGAACCGGTTCATGAAAAAACTCACTCGCGAACGAGTGGTTCCGACCATTTCCGCCAGGGTCTCCTGGCTGATCTTGGGGACCACGGTCTCAGGAACCCCTTCCTTGCCAAAATGAGCGAGCATAAGAAGTAAACGGGCCAGTCTCTTTTCGCTGGAATTAAACAGTTGGTCGACCAGATCCTCTTCATAACGGATGTTGCGCGCCAGCAAATACGCCACGAACAGATCGGAAAGTGTGTGTTCCCGGTGAAGCGCGTCCACCATGGCTTTCCTGTCAATTCGCAGAGCAGCGCAATCCATCATCGCGGTTGCAGAGCCCATGCGGAGAGCTTGGCCTGCGAGCGAACCTTCGCCGAAAAAGCTCCCGTCACTCAATATACCGATCGTTGCTTCCTTGCCGGTTTTGGAAACAACGGTGAGTTTTACCTTGCCCGTCTGCAGGTAAAAAATCGCGTCTGCGGGATCCCCCTGCGCAAAGATGGTGTGCTTCTTCGGAAAGAGCATAGCTTTCCTACCCTCGCCGATGGTGGCGAGGAATGCATGGGGGTCGAACTTGCGGCCGTTCTTGGAACCTCGGCGTGGACGCGCGGAATTCCGCGTTGTTTTGGATATCCGATCAATCGGCCTTGGGCGGGCGATTTTCGTTGAACCTTTGGACTCGCGAGGCGGAGACATTAGGCACCTCCCCTCACTCCACGTTCACACACATTGTACCGCTCCGCGTCTGATACCACTACATCACAGGCAATTTCACTCAAAATCGGCGACCAAAATCCTGAACATTAATGGACTCGAACTGACCCAAATTCGCCTACAGGTTGTTGAAATCACGGACTCGCCGATTGGTCCCGAAGCAGTTCCGCTGGTCTAACTTTGTTGAATCGCTTAGCCGGATTCTGCGTGTTATACCCCGATTTTACGGGGTGTTCGGCGATATCTGGACCCAAAACGGACCCAATTTTTTTCTTGATACGGCGAAGTTGGCCACCGGTTGTCGGCCAAGCAAGGCGGAAATTTAGGCGGGGCGATACCTGCAGATAAGATCCGCCCCGCCCGTTTCCGAACAGTTATGGTTTTTGATTTTTACTATATAAAGTGCCTCTCTCGTACTTTCCTCCACCGAACCCCCAGAAATGCGCTAAAACTCACGCCTGCATCGCTGCGGGTGGGTCCACAGGCCCTACACGACCTCGAAAATCACACCTCCCCAGCCGCATCTTCAAGGAAGAACTCGTTACCGGGTGGCAAGATGCAATTTGGGGGCTAGATACTTTCAGCACGAAAACACACACGGTGAGAAGCAGACCAGAACCCAGTGCGGGAGAAAGAACGCGCGCAGCTTTCGCAAAATGTTACTCGGGATCACCATCCGATTTGGCGCATCCGCTCGAGGATGAGCGTGCTGTAGTTATTCATGCGCTCGGGCCGTCGCTTCAGGGGAGCCGGCAGAATCGCGGCGAGCCGTGCCGCCTGTTGCCGCTCGATATTCCGGGCTGGGATTCCGTCGTAGTAACGACACGCCGACTCTGCACCATAAATACCAGGGCCCCATTCGACGACGTTGAGATAGATCTCGAGAATGCGCCGCTTCCCGAGGACGAATTCGGCTACCGGAGCCAACGTGAACTCCGCGCCCTTGCGGAGGATAGAGCGGCCCGTTCCGAAAAATAGGTTTTTTACGACTTGCTGCGTAATGGTGGAAGCTCCGCGAGTGCGACCGCCTTCCAAATCGTCTCCGGCAGCGATTTGGACCTCGTGCCAATCGAACCCATGGTGCTGGTAGAAGCGCGCGTCCTCCGCTGCGATGACGGCATGCTGCAGATCGGGCGAGATTTGGCTGAGCGGAACGAACTCGTAGCGTTTGCGATACGGCGTGTGCTGAAGCCAGGCCTGCAAGCGGCGCTGGGTGTGCACCGCGGTTGTCGGTGGGTCGATCCACCGGGCGGCGAAAAGGATCATCGCGGCAAGCGACCACGCAAGCACCACACCGATGACAAGCCATCGGACAAAGGATCGAAGGAACCGCTTCCGAAGCGGCGTCTTGGAGTGTTCGTCTGGCCTTTCAGTCACCCTTTCAGAATAATAGCCTGGGTTGCCGCTGATGGATGATCTTGCGCGGAGAACACAGAATGCTGCGTTCTACTTAAGGCCACTCGGGGCAAAATCTCTTGGTCCTGAATCGCTTTGAATCCCGTTGCAAAGATAAAGGGGGATTAGTACCGAGGTCGTCGGCCTGTGGGCAGTGACTCGCACTTGGCTTCTATTCTGGGCGGATGAAGGGCATGGGAACTAATCCCAAGGTAAGGTTTGCCGACCATACAGCAAAGAGCGTTAACAATTGCATTTCCTTCAGTCTCAGTCGCTTCGTAGTTGGGCCTAGCAGCACAACCGCCACTTTGTGCGTGTATACGCAATCCGGAACCCCTGACGCTCAGCATTGCGCTGGGAATCGCTGCCCGGCTGTGCGACCATCATTGCCAGATCGCATCCATGGTCAAAGGCGTAGCACATACGCTTGTGAAGGAGCGCTGCTTGCAGCCCACGACGCCGCAGCTCCGGGACAGTAGCCGACCCACCGAACAAAGCAACGCCATCATGGATGCACAGAACGCCAGCGGCGCCAGGGTTCCTGTCATATTCGGCAAGAAAGCACAGACTCTCCTCGCGTGCTGCAGATATCGCCCCGAGATCTAGAAGAAAATGGCGAAGTTCGGGATGTTCGTACGACCAGCCCCTTGCGCTTACCTCACTCCACAGCGGCGCTTCTTCCGGCGCGATGACCCGCACGCTGACAGCACTCTGCTCCTCGACGGTCGGCCGCTCGACAGGCCGACAAAGAACATTACTTATCTCGATAGGTCTGTAGTTGCGGGTACACAGCAGTCCCAACGCAGCGACCCCCGCGAAAGGACTCACTTCGTGGAGCACCGGCGCCCCGCGGTCGAGAAAGAAGCGCTCAATCACGTCCAGCGAAGCCGGGCTCAGTTCCTCGAATATAGCGAGTCCAAAAGTCTGAGTGACGGGAGACTCGATGCCGTCGAAGACTGCGTAGGCGCCAGCGCATTCCATCCATTCGGCACCGCTGTCAGGGAATAGACGACACCTTGCTTCCGCGTACTGAACACAAGCGTGCCCTTCGGCGCGCTCCAAACGTTTCGAGAGTGCAAGGTCAGAAAAGTGCATCGCGTTCGATTATGCACGCGGCTCGAACTTGTAGCAAAACCTGCGCGCTGTTTCCCGACCGTGGGGACCGTAATCGCCTGACTATCGGTTGACGGGCAAACCTTCCGTAATCCGTCTTGTATTTGTCCTTACGAAATCGTCAGGGAGTATGCTTTCCAGGAGCGGTGCGGCTCTCTACTTCACACGAAGTAGGATGTAGAAGTCTCCGCTTGGCTCCCCATTCTTGCCCGGCCTGCCCTTGCCTTTGAATCGAAAGCGCATGCCGTCCCGCGCGCCGGCGGGAATCTTCGCAGTGATGGTCTCGTTGCTCTCTGGAATGACGACGCGAACCTCTCTTCCGGCCGCCGCTTCTATTTTTGTAACAGCAAGCCCGATCTGAATGTCCTCGGAGCTTGCACGTTGTCGCCTGTATGCGACTGCGCAAGCTGCTGCCCCCACTAGACAGGCCACGCAAATTCTCCACAGGATATTCGCGGAATTCTGGGTTGGAACATCTCTTGACCACAGGACCTGAAGCAACTGGCCATTCGTTCCTGGGTAAGCTTCAGCGGTGAGAGAGCGCACTCTATCGACTGGGTTTCGCAACACGCCTGTCACAGACCTCGGATCCCGATTGAACTCGGCGACAAATTGGCCTAGCTCCCCTCGAGTCTGAATGAGCGGCTCATTGGAATTGCGATCATTACGAATCAAGAGCAGGAGATGCAGATTCCTTCCGTCCTCCGGCTGCCCATTTGCAAACATGGGCACATAGACCTCATTAAACTGAACTAGTTCTGTGGTGTATATAAAGGTCTTGCCAAAGTAGAAGTCCGCCAATTCAACATGCTTATTCCTGCTGTAGCCTTGTGCGATTAATTTTTGAAGACTGATTTTGTCCGCTGCTGGCAGCCCGCCTGAAATAATTGATTGTTCGTCTGCGGCAAGAATGAACATGGTCAAGCCGCAGCCGAAGAGGCCGAGCATAGCGAGAGCATATAGCGCCTTCGTCTTCTTCCTTGTCATATCCCGATTCGCCAGTTTTGATTTTAACCGCTCTCCTTTCTTAGCATTTGTGAAACGAAACTAGGCGTCCTCTCACTATTCAGCGAACGGTCTCGCTGCGTCAGAGAGTCACATTTGCTGCGTCAAGTGTGTCTCGGTTTACCACTAAATGGAAAGGAGAATCGCATGAGCAATTCAGAACAACACAAGCAACTTGTCAAAAAGCTGCTTGACACCAAAGCCGTAGATTTCGCCGCAATCGGAAGGGTAGTTTCGGAACTTGGTCCTTCGCTTTCGCTCGCGGAAGAACCCGGCGACTTCTTCTGCGGTACCAACCGCATCTTCATTCACATCTATCGAGTCTTCAACCCAGGCGTACCCGTCGAAAACCTCGGCGAGCTCGCCGCAAACGCCGGCGAACTGAGATCCGGCAGAAGCTAAGTTCACTGGCAAACCATTCGAGCGCATGGCACGGCGTTATGAAATCACTTCAACCAAAGAATGAGCACGGCAAGTGGAACGAATGTGACCTCATCGAGCGCCTTTGCCATGCCCTCGATATCGCAAGACTTGCTATCGAACACCTTGCAAGTGAGGGATACACCAATCGGAAGAACCCGGCCAAAAATATCCGACCCGAGAAAATTGTATCTGAGACCGCGGTACTGCTCGTTTCAGCTTCGTCACTGATCGATCATCCACAGGTAGGAGAGCGGATCAGGTGCATTGCTGAGCAGCTTGTTCCTAATGCGCGTAGCAAACGCGTGATGCTAGGACTTTGCCTTGAGCCGACCGTCCTATGGGATTATGCTTTGCCGCACATTTGTCTCACCCGAATCGGATACCCCGATTCGGTATTCGATGAACTACTCCGTGTGAGTCTCGAATCTCAGGCCCGTGCTGGGCGCGAGCGTGTTCCTTACCGGGTTTTAGAGCAGGAATGGATCGCGAAGGCCTGGCTCGACCCTAAAGTAATTCGTCGGCCAACCAGCCGATCCATTGCTCGCCTGTCCATCCTGAGCTGCCCCATGGATTTGTTAGGCGCCACCCGCGACGATATCTACGCCTTCACACACGCGCTGATGTACGTCACGGACTTTAACCTACGTCCTGCTCGATTGCCTCGACGTCGCGATGTCATCCTTGGAGAGGCTGACGTTTTGCTTGCTCGTTGTCTGGACGATGAGGACTACGATCTGGCCGGCGAGGTTCTGCTAAGCTGGCCACTTACCGGCAAGACATGGAGCACGACGGCAGCGTTTGCGTTTCGTGTCCTCGCACATGTTGAAGACCAGGCCGCCTTCTTGCCTACTCCGAGCACGCAGATCAGCGAGATCAAGGCGCTCGAAGGAATTGAGCGGACCAAATATTTGCTCGCAACCGCTTACCATACCGCCTATGTGATGGGACTCGTCTGTGCGGCAGCACTCCGCCCAGGATGCGCGCCGCCCGGAACAATTCCATTGGACGGGGCAAAACCAGGCACCGCAAGCCAAGTTATGAGGTTGCTCGACGCTGATGGTCAATCCCCGCACTGGCAGCGCGAGTTTGACCATCTCACAGAACCGGAAGCAGACGCGCTATCCGGATTTTTGCTTAACGTTGCGCTGCGAAGACGTGCTGCTTGCCGTGACTTTGAGGGACTCCGCACTCTACTCGACCTTGCATACGATCTAGATTTGGCCAACACCCCTTCGATGAGTCAGGCGGCAGAAATGCTGATCCGCCTTACCATCTGTGCAACAGCAGTGGGGTGTCCACAGGCAGACAACCTCCACACTCCAGAAAACAGCCCTCCGCACTCCGATATGCCTGTCAAAACAGTCGAAAACATTTAGTCGAATTTGAGTTTTTATTGATCGGTGGATAGCCGACACGAACTCTTTAGAAACAAAATCGTCCCGCTTTCGTAGCCTGTGTAGCATTGCGACCTGGATAGCTAAGCAAGGTGAGCCTTCAGTCCTGTTAACGATTATTAGACATGGAAACGAAAGCACACCAGACAAACGTACACTCTTCGTCAGACATTCAGTTTCGCAGTTTATTTGGTTTTCGAACGTCGAAAACAAGAACTGCTACTTGCCGCTAACAAACGTTCCAGATATTAAATAGATGTTCCCTTGCGTATCGTTTAAAGCCAGTCCATTCGTTCCCCAGCGAATGAAACGGCCTATTCTGCCTATCCCGTTCGGGGTAGTCGAAAATGGAATCTGATCAATGAACGTGTAATGCGTCATATCAAAAACGTTGATCGTGTAGTCAGCGTTCCCTTGCCAAACGTACCTAGCCAGAATGAATACCCTGTTGAGTGTGGAATCAGGAGCCATAGGCCAACCTCCGCCAACCTCAAAAATTCCATTCGGGAGACCAGTACTCGGATCAATGGCATGGAAACCATCGTCGGAATACACCAGCTTTGTCGTGCGATCGTAATGGATGCGCCCCGGGTTCCAAAACACGGCCGGGTAGTCCCGATTCAATACCACGCCAGACGCACTCACGGCTAGAGTGTAAAAGTCAAAACCAGTGCTTTCGTTATTGGCTGCAAATATCGCCGTTCTATCAGGGCTCCATTGAATTGACCCGTAGAGTTGGAAATCCCCCGGTGCACTAATCGGCCTCGGCGTAGCGTCGTCGAAAATCGTAATTCCGCCTTGAGCGGCAGGCTCCACTGGTGCGCCCTTGGAAACAGCGGTAGTGCGGGGAGAGCCGGGCGCCACTTGGAGGTCTAGTGCGTAAAACGGGGTTCCGCTACCGTAGTTCCCGAGCGAATAGCTAATATCAGGAGTCAACATCGGTAGGATAAAGCGCTGTACGGAACCTGTGCCATCCTCTCCAACGTACAGATACTGGCTATCGTCGGAAAGAGCAAGCACATCCGGTTCGCTTCCAGCAGATTGGCAGCTTACGATCGCCGCCGTTAAGGGATTGAGAATGCAAACTTGATTTGCATGCGTGACAGCTGAACCCGGGACAGAAATGTAAATGACTTGGTTTACTGGGTCCCAAATCATCTCATTCGTTAGTTGATTGAGAATGGTCGGCTGATATAAGACTTGAAACGGTGCGCCTGAAGTTCCGCCACCAGGGCTTGGATTAGTAACCGTGACAAGAGCATATCTAGGTGAAGCTACGTCGGAAGAAGAGATCTGTACCTGCAACTGGCCGGAACTGTATAAGGTACTTGCCCTTGGACTACCCTCCCACTCAACGACACTCGATGGGTTGAAATAAGCAAGGCCGTTGACGTCCAACGTGAAGCCGCTGCTGCCCGCAGCAACGGCATCTGGGTAGAGCGAGACAATTGCCGGGACTGGGTTTTCCGTTGCGACAACGGTAAAGGGCAGAACACTCGATGTTCCGCCACCAGGGCCCGGGGTCACGACACCAATCGAAACAGAAGCTGGAATTGCTACATCTGATGCACCAATTTGAGCTTGCAGCTCGGTACTCGAGACAAATTCGGTAGGCCGAGGGCTCCCATTCCATTCAATTGTCGACAGCGATACAAAATTGCTCCCCGTAACTGTCAAAGTGAGCCCATTGACTCCTGCCGACACTGCGTTGGGGCTTAAGGACGTAATCGAAGGGGCCGGATTGGTGACAGCAGAGCTGGACACGTGTGCTGTACCAAGTCGGGAATTCAATGATCGTGCGTTTGCTATAGCCCTAGCCGCTCGGATCCCTTTAGCCGCCACTCTAGTTTGCCTCACGGGACTGAGGCGGTTACCAGGGGATAGGGTACGCGCAGGTTTGGCGGCTCCAAACGGGGCATTAAGAACATAAACAAAGCCAGCGTCGTCGTTAAATGCTAATCCGTTCACACCCCAGCGAATGAGATGCCGAGGATTCCCTTGAACACCAGGGATAACAATTTCGGCATAGGGAGCGAATGTCGTCAGGTTGAATGCTTCGATCGCAAAGTTTTGAGTACCGGCTTGCGACGCTGTCTGTCCAAGAAAGAAGGCGCTGTTGAGAGACGAATCTGGAACCATGAGACCAGACGCCTGAAAAGCTCCGACGTGCAGACCGTTCGCGGGGTTGATCGCGAAGCCGTCATCCGTATAGATAAGATTTGTCCCCGCATCGTAATGGATCAAAACGTTGAAGCCTGAAAAGTCGTTCGGATAATCTTTGCTGAGTACGACACCTGCGGCGCTTACGGTTAATTTATAAATATCGAAGCTCGAAACCTCGCTGTCATTTGAGTAAATAGCTGTGTCAGACCCCCATTGCAAGGAGTCGAACAAAGGTCCATGCCCCGGTGCCGTTGTCGGCCTGAGTGTAGCATCATCGTAAATTGCCATTCCTCCATATGCGTACAGGCTGATATTGGAAACCCCACGTGATACCGCTGTTGTGTGGGCAAGACCTGGTGCTACTCCAAGATCAACGGCGTATTGTGGGCCAGCAAGTGAGTCTGCGCCGAGAGAGTACTTGATATCTGGCAACAGACTCGGCAATGTGAAGCGTTGAACCGCGGAAGCCCCATCGATGCCAACGTAAAGAAACTGATCATCACTGGAGATTGCTAGCCTATCCGGTTCACTGCCAGCGAATTGAGAAGCCATAATATTGCCGGTGAGAGGGTTTAGAGCGATGAGGGTGTTTCCATTCGAAGCGCCTAAACTCGGTACCGACAGATAAATGAGCTGATGGGTTAAATCCCAGACCAAATCATTTACCTTTTGATTCACAACCATTGGCGAATAGGCAATTGAAAAAGCCGCAGCGGCAGAGATACCGCCACCAGGGCTCGGATTCGTGACCGTTATTTCTGCAAACCCAGAAGTGGAAACGCTCGTCGCTTGAACCTGGGTCTCCAGCTGGTTCTGGGATAGATAGCTAGTCGGGACCGGCACGCCATTCCACTGAATCGTTGACGAAGGAAGAAAGTTTGATCCGTTCACAGTCAAAATGAAACTAGAACTTCCAGCACTTATCCCCGACGGGCTGAGTGAAGAAAGCGAGGGGATCGGATTTGCAATGGGACTAATCGAAAATTCCGCTGGGCCTGAATTCCCTCCTCCTGGGGCAGGATTGCTTACACTGACTGCAGCCATCCCTGGATTAGCTACCGATGCCGCCGGGACTTGCGCTTGCAATTCGGTGCCGGATACGAAAGTGGTTGCGAGCGCGCTTCCATTCCATTGAACGCTTGTTGTGGACACAAAATTCTGACCAGTTACGGTCAAAGCAAAGGCCCCACTCCCGGCAGTGATAGAACTCGGACTCAGAGACACAATGGCGGGTATAGGATTCGAGGGCGGGGCTGGCGGCTGCTGATTACCGCCAGAGTTTCCCGGTCCTCCGCCACAACCAAGGGCTAAAAGCAAGCCCAACAAACAAATCAATAAATTCCAAAATGGCACCGCTTGGCGTCGCTTCCAGATATGGGTGCAGAAATTTGCAGATATGCGGGTTGTTGAGGTCAAAGCAGCGCGGCTCCTTGGTCTCGCTGACCAGGAAAATGTGCGCATACATTAGCACAGACAGCTTTTGTCCGAGTATTAAAAACCATCGTCAGTGACTTATAGGCAGTAGGAATGCTGCAGGTGTAGTAGAATTCACGACCATGAACAACTTTAGCTCGGTACTCCGATACTTGGAACAAGAGCAACGACGCCTTTCTTCTCAACTCGATCAGATTGGCGATGCAATTAATGCTCTTTCAAACAATGCCGGGCGTCGCGATAGGAAAATATCAGCTGCCGGTCGGGGGCGAATCGCAGCGGCACAACGTGCGCGCTGGGCCAAGGCAAAGCGTCAGAAGGTCGTATCGATTTCCTCCAGGAAACGACCGAAAATGTCCGCTGCCGCGATTGCAAGAATTCGAGCGGCTCAGAAAGCTCGGTGGGCCAAGTGGCGAAAAGAACAGAAGAAGACTGCTTAGAACACGAATTGTAATGTTTTGCGCAGATCCAAGTTTGCATGGGCCACTCCCCATCGTGGCGTTCTTCGGCTACTGCGGCTGATTGAACCCTTCGCCAGTAGAATCATGGTTCCTCTCCAAATCCTTAAGACACGATCTCACCACTCGGTGGTCTAGTCCCACCCAGTGCGAGAGGTCAGCCACCGTCGCATTCACGACGTGTCGAGACTTGTGGGCAGCGATGTCGTACATCACGACTTAAACAGCCGCCGAATGGTTCTGTCTCAGATTCTTTAAGGATGATTTCGCTTCCGAGCACCCTTCTTCAAGCGATCGCACAGTTGCTTGGCCATGCGAACAGCACGCAGATTCTTCCTCCCTGCGTGAAACCGCTTCATGAAGACACTAAGGCTATAATCAACGCTCTTGACGCTGCCCGAACATTGCAGTCCGTTAAGTGGCCGACCGTCCAATATAGCACTCCGTTCTCTTTGCTCTGTATACCGATCCGATCGATGAACCGATTACGCGATAACTGTCGCGTCCTGGCGCGTTTCTCATACCGCGAAATTTGCGGGGTTATCGAAAAACGCCTCGCATCGCTCCTTGGTCATACGAGTGGAGGTGCGACCAAAAAGTACATACTTCACGGATGAGACCAGAGTCCTGCAACCTAGTTTGTCGTGGGGTGCGATGTTGTGCGGCACGCTCAAATCAATCACATCCTTTCGGAATGCCGGACTTGAGCCCTGATGCAGCGGTCGGCTGGCCCGAACGATTTCCATGTTCCCGAACTTTCGAGTAGGAGGATGCAAAACGTACTCTGCTTCTAGTTTGCCAGCGCTGTTGTTGGGTATGCGAATAGCGCGAGCTCTCACATCGATTCTTTCCGCCTCGCGCCTCAATGGCCCCTTGAACACATTCTCTTCAATCGCCCAGAAGAACCAGTCAGGATCAGCATAATCTGCGGGAGTGTAGCGAAAGGAGCGCCTTATGAGTCAAGAAAAGTATATCGGCATGGACGTACATCAAGCCACCATCTCGGTTGCGGTGATGGATGAAAACGGCAAGCTACTCATGGAATGCCTGCTGGAGACGAAGGCGGCCACGATTCTTGAGTTTGTCCAACGCCTACGTCGGGTGACTGGTAGAATGCACAATCGTGTCACCACTGTGCCAAGCGGTCACAAAACCGTGTGATAGCCGTACTAGCGATGCAGTACCCGTGTGGGAAACTGCCATGAAAGGCAGTAGAAAGGCGCCATCGTACCTGGACGATGACGGCTGCTTGGGCGCGTGCTCTTCATCTCACGATGGTGTGTGACCTGCATCACTGGCGAGGTGGCTATAGTCTCGTCCGAAGTCAATGAGGCTTCAAGAACTTGAGGGTGCTCAAGACATAAAATGAGATGGCAAGAAAATGAACTTGCGGGCGCGCGTGAATGGGGTGCCCCTGCTTGGGAACCGAGCAAGGAAGCACGTGTTGGTAGCTCCCATCAGAGGCAACCAGATTTCCGAGATTGTGCGCGACGATGCAACAGCTGCGTTCGGTACGCTATTCGGAGTCGGCTAGTTCCCGAACCAACCTACTCGCATTGGGAGTCCCCCAACCAGTTGTGAGATCCCAGCCGCGGGTTGCAACATAACCGGGCACTCCATTTAGAGCGTTTGCGCCAAAGACAATGTCGTGGAAAAGCTCAGACCTACCTAACGAATAGAGTTTGGGATTCAAGAACCCTACCGGGTGGCCAGCTAATTGATTGGCATCGGCGATGATGCCGGCCCACTGTGGCGAACCCTCACTGGTTCCGCCGATCGCATAGTAACCTGCGGCACTTGGTCCAAGAAAACTGAGATAGATCAAAATCGAAGTGCTGCCATCAGCATTGTAAGCGACATCGGGTATGCCACGATGTCCATTCAGTATTTGCTGAACTGGAGCCGACAATGAACTCTGGTAACCCGGCTGCGCGAACTGTTGGCTCACCCCCCCCGCCACCGGCAAACCAGGCGATCTCATAAAGATATTTACCAGAAGTGTCCGCGTACAGGCTGGTGCCACCAACCGCGGTGACTTGTGGTGACGATGCGGGGTAGATTACCGTTGGAAAAGGATAAATGTTGCCGTTGATATCGGGATTGGAACTTCCGAAGTCCCCAGACGAAGCAAACACCGTAACGTGTTCCTCAGCTGCTCGCTGGTAAAAATCTTCAAAATTCACAAAAACTTGCTGTCCGGCTGGGGTGAACAACGTATTCTCGGTCGCTCCCCAGCTTTGCGAGATGATTTTGCCCAGCTTGTGATCCAAAGCATATTTCTCGAGCGCGAGAAACTCGGGCATGCCTTGCACTCCTTCGGTTTCCGAAACGGGGCTGGTCAGCAGCACGATATTAGCGCCCGGTGCCATCGCGTGCGCCCACTCAATATCCAGGGTGGTTTCGGCCGCCCAACCGACTTGGTCGCCGTTGGTCGGGTCGAATGGAACAGTGCCCAGAGGAGTCAGCACTGTAAAGGCCGGCGGATCAGGCAAGCCATAGCCTGCATCAAAGGTCTGCAGGTCTTGCGCGATCGTAGGACTGCCAAACGAATCAATGATGATGATTGTCTGGCCGGTACCTGTGTATCCAGCGTTTAAGATCGACGTCAAGCCATATGCATTTCGAATCTGCTGTGGGCTGTAACACGGGGTGCCAAAAGCTACGCGGCAGAACCCATCGGAGGGAGCTTGTTGAGAAGTCACAGCGAGTTTCAGCCCTTTTACCTTTGTCACGCGCGAGATGACATCTGGACCCGCGTTACGAGCCTTTTGGCTCGGAGCGACCTGGGCCTGGCTAGGCAACACGCTCGCTATAGCCAGAGACAACAGAAGCATGCGAACAAAAAAGGAACTTTTCATGGAAACACTCCTTGCTTGCGAAAGGTTGGGTCCTAAGGTGGACAGCGAAGGAGCCGGGCTCGGTCCAGCCGCATTGGGAAATACGTTACTTCGCCGAGCAGCGGAAAGTCTGGCCCAGTGCGAGGTGTTTGTCAATTGGAATGAAGCTGGTTGTCGGTAGCACATGATATGTCCGGTTGAGATAGCAGATGAGATGTCCGCTTTTCGGGCGGCGAGGGTGAGAGACCATGCGAAGCATGGATGCTTACCCGAAGGCCGCGATGGAGCGGGCGATGAAAGTGCAGGACGTGATGTTGCAAGCGATGGCGAAGAAGATTACCTGGTGGCAGGCGGCCGAGATTCTGGGCATCAGCGACCGGCATATGCGGCGCTGGCGGGAGCGCTACCAGGCAGAGGGGTACAACGGATTGTTTGACCGGCGGCGTGGTAGGCCGTCGAGCCGGCGGGTGCCGCTGGCGACGGTGGAGAAGGTGTTCGCGCTCTACCGGGAACAGTATTTCGATCTGAACGTGCAGCATTTCCGCGAGAAGCTCGAAGCCGAGCACGGGATCGAGTTAAGTTATACGTGGGTGAAACAGGCGTTGCAGGGAGCGGGCTTGGTGGCGCGGGGGCACAAGCGCGGGGTGCATCGCAAACGGCGCGCGCTGCGGCCCTTACCGGGGATGCTGTTGCACATCGACGGCAGCCGCCACCAGTGGTTTCAGGACGAACGCTGGTACGACCTGATCGTGATTCTGGACGACGCCACCAGCGAGATCTATTACGCGCAGCTGGTGGAAGAGGAATCCACAGCGACGGTGATGGCGGCTCTGAAGGAAGTGATCGAGCGCAAGGGCGTGTTCTGCGCCTTGTACAGCGACCGGGGCAGCCATTTCTGGCTGACGCCGAAGGTGGGCGGCAAGGTGGACTACCATCGCCGCACCCAGGTAGGACGGGCACTGCACGAGTTGGGAGTGCAGATGATTCCAGCCTACTCGCCGGAAGCGCGCGGACGCAGCGAGCGCAACTTTGGCACCTGGCAAGGACGGTTGCCGCAGGAACTGAGGCTGCAGCAGATCGGGACGCTGGAAAGGGGCGAATCAGTTCTTGCGCGAACGTTACCTGGCCGAATTCAACCAGCGTTTCCAAGTGGCGCCCGCGCAACGCGGCCACGCTTTTGTGCCCTGCCGGAGCCGCGATCTGGAGCGGATTTTTTCTCTTCAGTTCGAACGCAGCGTGAACCGCGACAACATGGTGAGCTTTCAGAACCTGTCGTTACAGATCGAGCGGGTGCGCTGGCGGGTTGCCAGGTGGTGGCGCATCAGCATCTGGACGGAACGCTGAGCCTTACGCACGGACCGCATGTGCGGGGACGTTACAACGCGCGCGGCGAGGCTCTGGCGAAGGCGACCACGCCGGCAAAAAGGGCTGTGGAAAAGACGCGGGCCGGAAAAGTCATAAAGACGACTTTCCCACCCCGCTTGGAAATCCCGCAAACCGCACGGGATTCCCACTTTCCCACACCCCCGGCGACGGCCGGCTAAGTTGTAAAACCGGACAACTCACGTGCTACAAAAAGCGGACATTTTAACTTGCTACGGACATTGGAATGAAGCTGGTTTCTCAGCATCCTTCCCTTTTCCGATGCTGCCAGTTCAAGTAGACGGGGAAGGTCGTGGGTTAAGTTCTCTTTTATGACAAACGCGAACGCACCGCTTTCTTAGCCCGCAGGGTTCGATGCTGGGAGGACTCTTGCCTACACGTTTCGTCTCCCATAGTATGAGTTGAAGCTCGTTATTGAGCGGTGTACTCACTTGCTGTCTCCAGTACATCAGAAACGGTTCTTGCAGAAACTTCAGGCTCCGATGGGGCCAGTCGAAATTCGCCGCATTGAGCGATGGTTGGCCACCGCTCGACTTACCCTTGCAATTTCCTCACTATTTGCCATCTGGATG
>Ga0206931_1014_pt1 | contig 61066 bp, 58 predicted proteins | sample Alteio_BWOrgHeat_17_FD_152946 | JGI IMG/M metagenome (GOLD analysis project Ga0206931, IMG submission 152946) | Enriched cells from forest soil in Barre Woods Harvard Forest LTER site, Petersham, Massachusetts, United States -... | ecosystem: Environmental > Terrestrial > Soil > Temperate forest >...
TCTTTCACAAAGGTACTGTTTACCTGTTGTGTAAAAGGTATAGACGCTATTTTCGGGTAACCGCTCCAGGCTGCAATTTCATCTTCATAATCCATGTATTGCCCATTAAATATCCAGCCCAGTACTTCCAGCTTTCTTTGTTTGCACAAAGTTGCTGTAATAAGGCTATGGTTTATACTGCCAAGGTAATTGCGGCTCACCAATATAACCTTTGCTTGCAGTTGCTCAATAAGGTCAACCATAAATTCAGTGTTGTTTAAAGGCACCATTAAACCACCGGCACCTTCAATAATAAGTGTTTCAGATCGTATTGAATTAAACCGGTGTACAATATTTTCAACGCTTATAGTAATTCCTTCATCACAGGCATTGGTACCGAAATAGGTAAAACATATATGAATTTTAATACCATTTTTTTAAAATCGTTCCGCGTTCTTTTGTTGCCTTTTGCATTGCTGTACGGTTTAATTGTCATAATACGTAACTGGCTGTATAATAAAAACTACCTGCACTCTGCGGAGTTTGGCTTTCCCCTTATATGTGTGGGTAATTTATCTGTTGGCGGTACCGGCAAATCGCCCATGGTTGAGTATTTGGTAACATTACTTACCACGCAGTTTAAAGTTGCCACGTTAAGCCGCGGGTATAAACGTAAAACAACTGGCTACGCCCTTGCAGATGAAACAACAACAGCACTTGAGATTGGAGATGAGCCTATGCAGTTTCATAAAAAATTTCCCGATGTTGCAGTGGCAGTGGGCGAAGCAAGAATTGAAGCTATCCCGCAATTACTGCATGATAAACCGGGCACGCAGGTTATAATACTTGATGATGCTTTTCAGCACAGGGCGGTAAAGGCCGGGTATAATATATTACTTACTGAGTACAACGATATTTTCGCCCACGATTTTTTTCTGCCAACCGGCGATCTGCGGGATGCGCGGTCATCCTACAAAAGAGCGGATGTTATTGTTATAACCAAATGCCCGTTATACCTTGGCGATGTTGAAAAAAATTCTATTATAAAAGATATTAACCCACAGCCGCATCAGCAAATATTCTTTACCACTATTGAGTATGGCCGGCCATACCATATTGTAACAGAGGTACAGCGGGACATAACACAGGAAGATGAAGTTTTATTGGTGTGCGGTATTGCTAACCCCGGGCCACTAAAACAATACCTTGCGGAACACGCATATACTTACTACCAACAGGATTACAATGACCATCATATATTTACCATTGATGACCTCGCAGAAATAGAAAAGAAGTTTGAAACAATAAGCAGTCCCGGCAAATTAATGCTAACCACTGAAAAGGATGCTGTAAGGCTGGAGAAGTTTAAAGACAAACTGCACCAATTACCTTTATATGTATTGCCGGTACGGCATAGTTTTCTATTTAATGAGGGCAACATATTTGATGAAGCGGTTATAAATTTTGTACAAAATTTTCAATATACAGAACATAATGAGCAGGAAGAAAGAGAAAAATAAAAATAAACAAACCAGCCACCAGCAATTACAAAAAGGCACGCTTGATATTGCACGCAGCGGCATTGGGTATGTAGTAATAGCCGATGGCACCGGCGACGTATTAGTTAGACCGGGTGATTTTAATACTGCACTGCACGGCGATACTGTGCGCGTAAAAGTGACCAAAGAAAACCTGGCAACTGGCAGAAAAGAAGGCAAGATAACCGAGGTAGTTAGCCGCAGGCAAAATGAATTTATCGGCACAATACAGTTAAGTACCAACTTCGCGTTTTTTATACCGGATTCAGAGAAGCCTATGCCAGACCTGTATATTCCCCTGGAGAGTTTAAACGGGGCAAAAAACAAGGATAAGGTAATAGCAAAACTGGTTAAATGGGATAAAGACAACCGCAAGCCCATAGGCGAAGTTATAAATGTGCTGGACGCAGAGAACATCAACGATATGGCCATGAAGGAATTGCTGGCCGAGAACGGTTTTCCGTTATCGTTCAGCGATGATGTGATGGAAGAAAGCGGCCGCCTGCCTGATGCTATTAGCAGCAGCGAGATAAAAAACAGGAAAGACTTTAGGGAGGTATTAACCTTTACTATTGACCCCGTTGATGCAAAAGATTTTGATGATGCCATAAGTATTCGCCAGGTTAAAAAAGGGTTGTATGAAATTGGTGTGCACATTGCTGACGTAAGCCATTATATTGAGCCCGATACAAAACTTGATGAAGAAGCGTATAAAAGGGCCACAAGCGTGTATTTGCCCGACAGGGTAAACCCCATGCTGCCTGAAAGGATAAGTAATGAATTGTGCTCGTTGAGGCCGCACGAAGAAAAGCTTACCTTTTCTGCGGTGTTTGAAATAAACCAAAAAGCAGAAGTAAAAAGTTCGTACCTGTCTAAAACAATCATTCATTCCAACCACCGCTTTACCTACGAGGACGTACAGGAAACCATTGAAAAAAAGGAAGGTAAATATGCGGAGGAAATTTTGCTGCTGAATGATATTGCGCAGAAAATGCGTAAACAAAGGCTTGTAAAAGGCGCTATTAATTTTTCGTCGCAGGAGGTTAGGTTTAAGCTTGATGAAAAGGGCAAGCCGATAAGCATTGTAATTAAAGAAAGTAAAGAGGCGCACCAGTTGATCGAAGAGCTTATGCTGCTTGCCAACCGTACCGTAGCTGAACATGTATTTAAAATTAAAGTGAACAAAAAGGAAGTGCCCTTCCCCTACCGCGTACACGATACGCCTGATGAACAAAAGCTGCTGCCATTTATAGCATTCGCAAAAAAATACGGCCACAGTTTTGACACAAGCAGCCCTGAAAAAATTGCCGCCAGCTTTAACCAGATGCTGGCTGATGTGCATGGCAAACCTGAACAACATGTGCTGGAACAATTGGGTATACGTACCATGGCAAAAGCAACATATACCACTAGTAACATAGGCCACTACGGGCTTGGTTTTGAGCATTACTGCCACTTTACCTCGCCTATACGCAGGTACCCTGATGTATTGGTGCACCGTGTATTGCAAAGTTGCCTGCAGGGTGCCCCCGTGATGGATAAAAAGATGGAAGAAAAATGCAAGCACAGCAGCGAACGCGAACGTGCCGCAATGGAATGTGAGCGCGCGGGCAATAAATACAAGCAGGTGGAATTTATGCATGACTATTTAGGAGATGTTTTTGAAGGTGTTGTAAGCGGTGTTGCCAGTTTTGGTTTTTGGGTTGAAACCATTGAACATAAATGCGAAGGGCTTGTACCAGTTACAAGCCTTAGCGAATACGATGATTTCAGGCTGATTGAAGGTGATTACAGCCTTGTTGGCAGGCGCAGCGGCAGGGCATTTAGAATGGGCGACAAAGTGCACATACGTGTTGTGGCAGCCAACCTTGAAAAACGGCAACTGGATTATGAATGGGTTTTGCGTGAGGATGTTAGTAAACCCAAAAACACCCAACACAAAAAAACAGAACCAAAAAAATAACCACCGGTTTATACAGCCCCTGTTATTTAGCAGGCTTTTTAGCGGAGGAAAAGGGAGGAATACTAAAACACGCAACACATTCATTTGTAGGTATTTATAACATTTTTACCTTAAAAAAACATACTTTCCTCCAGAATCTCGCCAGGCCTACTCCGCAGCCAGTCCCCATTTTTCTTATGCGTCAAGCTAGCCATGCAAAATGTGGTCTTCATACCTGCTCAAATGGTGAACGGCATCCGAAAAAAGGCGTTAAGAAAATTAATTTGTTCGGCGTTAAGAAATGAAATCCATATTCTAAAGCCCGGGTATATTGTTAGCCAAAAAGTCGCACAACTGCCCAGCTATATTCAAAAGTTGTGACTATTTCATTTTAGCCGAACAAGTTAATTTTTAGCCTTTTTTCGGCCCCGCACGTGCGGGGTTGACTTTTTTTGTTACTTTTTTTTGTCAAGAAAAAAAAGTAAATACGGAGTAGTTATAACCGAAACCCTTTACCACAAAGCATTTTCTAAAACCTTATAAGTCTCCCTCGTTCACCTCCACATCACCCTTCGCGGCCTGCCCTTCCACTCATATATATTGTCAATGGGCAGGCACTCCTCACCCGCCCCTGCCCCATTATTGCCGGTAGTTTCTGCATCCATTAACGCGCCCTCCGGCGGGGCAAGCACCAGTTCCGTGCCCGCCATTGCAGATGGTCCTCCACGCACCACGGCTTCAATAACAGGGCTTTCAAGTCGTCCCTCAAGCCGTGCTTCGTTTTGCCCCGCACCTGGTGTTGCTATCGGTTTTTCGCAAGACACCTCGCTGCCTGCCTCGTTACATGCCTTCTCTTCTATGGCTGGCGCAACGGCGCTAAGGGCGTATCCGTTCTCCCCACCTGTATTAGACCGCCTGGCGTTAACTGGCTCGTCGTCATCAATTTTTAGCGTAATGTTCCAGTCCTCGGCATAGCGGGGACGCTTACCATCCATGCCATGGTTCATTTTAAGGTCAAACAGCAGCCCCCGCGTACAGCCCTCGCCGTTAATCAGCGCATCCAGCTTGCGGCACATAGCCTCAAACTTCATTTGCTTAATAACGGCCCGGTAGTTTTTGTTCTTTTCATATTTCAGCAGGTCATGTTCGGTAACGCCTGCAAAAAGGCAAAAACCCTCCAGGCTGTAGATAATTTTTTTAGGCGCCTCAACAAGCTTTCCCCTGTACAGTTTGGTACAGGTATGTTGGTCGCAATAGCTCCGGTAATCTGCCCACAACGCGCGTAAACCCGCCGGTTGTAATTTAAAAGGCATAAAGTATAGTGTATATACTTATATATAAAAAGGAGTGTTTTGTCTCACTTTTTTGGCAACTATTTTTTTCCACAATGGGCTTCAAGGGGCGAAGCTCCGAAATCTAATAGCACAGGGTGCAGCCCTGTGATAAACAGCAACCCAGAGCTCCCCAAGTCCTGTAAGGGCGGCAGATGAGCAGCACTGCCGCCCATAGTGTCATCCTGACGTAGGAAGGATCTGCTCAGGCTGTGGTGTAACGCCGGGAATAGTACAACAGTTGGGCAGATTCTTCATTGCTTTGCTTAGAGTTAGTGCAGCGCTCTAAGCATTTGTTGATAAGTGGCATTCCGAATTATCGGAACGAAGCCTCTGACTTCATCTGACATCTATGGAGCCAGTCGGAGATTGGCTATTATTATAAAACGCGGAGAGCGCCATGCAAACTCTCCGGATAGCGGGGAAGGCCGCCCGCTTTACATCTTTGTTGGTCTGTGGTAAAAAATATGTCGCCGGGTCTCATGGCTAACGCGCATAGGCTATAATGAAGACCCTGCGTGGAAGGGAAATTGGCATTAAATATGTGCTTAAGGTAATATAATATTTTGTGGATATGCGGGAACTTACCATTGCGCTGATAGCGGAAGATGACGATGATGACTACCAATTTTTCGGGTTAGCTGTTGCTGAGCTGCCGTACAACATTAAATTGAAAAGGGCGGAAAACGGCGAAAAACTGATGAGGCTTTTGGAGGAGCGGGTACCGGATTTTCTTTTTTTAGATATACTGATGCCGTGTAAAAACGGCGTTTTATGCATAAAAGAGATACGGGCTAACCCGCGCTATGATGAAATGCCTGTAATAATGTATTCGTCGCTAACAGATATGCGCAATATCAGTTTGTGTTATGAGTACGGGGCAAACTGGTTTATTCAAAAACCAGTAACAGTTCCAGACTTAAGGGATATATTAAAGGCAATTTTTTCACCTGGGTGGAAGAAGGCCAACCTCCCCCCTTTGTCGGAGTTTATTGCCAATAAGCAAATACTTAAGTCAGCATAGGCGAAGCAAAAAAAAACGGCATAAAGCCGGAATGTGTTACTATAGGTTAACATCGTTATTGTATAATAACATTCAATACTTTATCATAAACCACGCCAATCAACTTTTGGTGTAGTACGTTATTTAGTATTTAGATAACGCTGCGCATTATGTTTTAATAAAAAAAACTTGAATTTTTAAACCGTTGATTTTCAAATGTAAAAATTCAAGTTATATAGAAGTAATAGTATTAAACCCTCCCCAATTCAAAGCACGAAATAGGGAATATGCTTCCCATTTCGTTCCGTTATGGGAACAGGCGGATATTTAATTGCCAAACAAAAAAACTTATGGCAAGGCATGGTAACCAAATATTGCTCGCGGAAGACGACCCTGATGACGGTGTATTAATTGAGCAAATATTAAGTGAGGTTTGCCCAAATTTGTCAATAGTTGTATTTCCAGAGGGAGAGCCGCTGCTGGGCTTTTTAAGCAAAAGCGCTCCCAGGCTGCCATCCCTTATTATAAGCGACCTTAATATGCCCCGTGTTGACGGCAAGCAATTGCTAAAGTCGCTAAAAACCCACCCGGCATTTCAGCCCATACCGGTAATTATACTAAGCACCTCAAACGACGAGAAAGAAATACGGTGGTGCTATTCAGCCGGGGCAAACAGCTTTATTACAAAGCCCGATTTGTTTCCCCATTGGAAAAAGATGCTTAAAAACACATGTGATTATTGGCTAACTACTGTACAGTTGCCTTGACCCATCGTTGTTAAAGATGTTCCGCAAAGCATCTTGAACTGAAAATAAAAGCCCTCCCGAAACTTCGTACCGAATATTCGTCCCGGAATATAAAGAGCATTTGAAAAACCACAGCCGAACTGTGTTGTTATTAAGACCTATAAGGTTTCTAAAAACCTTATAGGTCTTATATTAAAACCGAGATTGCCACAAAACCTCTCCCTCAAACCCATACAGATTTTTTTCGCAATGAACGATAAATGCATCGCATATTCGAACTGCAACCTGCCCTAACGGCATCCGAAAAAAGGCGTTAATAAAATTAATTTGGGAGGCGTAAAAATGAAATCCATGCACAAAAGATTGGAAATATTCTCATCTCAAAAGTCGCACAACTGCCCGGCTATATTCAAATGTTGTGACTATTTCATTTTAGCCGAACAAGTTAATTTTTAGCCTTTTTTCGGGAGCCTTGACCTTTTGGTTCTTTTGGGTCAAGCCAAAAGAACATAGCAAAAATTAGACTAAAGCCAAAATCAACTTAACCATTTCATCCCCGCCATAAATGGCAGGGCAACAGAAAATGATAAAACCGAGATTGCCACAAAAATATCAACCCTCAAATGCCGGCTGATTTTTTGGCAATGACGATAAAGCCTTACGCATTTATAACAACTGATTTGAGCTCTCAGCGACCAGCACATGGCATTGTAATTCGAACCTCAACCGGCTTATAAACCTTGAAGGTTTCCAAAAACCTTCAAGGTTTAACATGCCACAAATCCCCTCCCTCAACCCCACACAGATTTTTTTCGCAATGAACGATAAATGCATTGCATATTCGAACCGCAACCTGCCCTGATGGCATCCGAAAAAAGGCCCCCCGTTGTTCAAAATTAAGCGATATGCAAATATTGAAAGTAAATGAATAACTTTCATTAGCAAACAAGGCGTCGGCTTAAAAAAAACAATAAGGCCCTGTAACCATTGCGCGTTTACAGGGCTCTTTGTGTATAAAAATTATGACAACTCCTATCTTGCTAATATCATTTGCTTTGAGCCTACTGCTTTGTCATCTACAATCAAAGTATAGCGGTATGCTCCTGCAGCAAGGGTATTTGCGTCGAGGGTTATATTCCCTGCGCCTTTGCCACTTAACGTTACCGTCTTTAATATCTTGCCACTGGCATCTGTTATTACCATAGCTGCCTTACCGTAAGTCTGCGGCAGATTGTAACGTATAGATGTTGTAGACACAAACGGGTTTGGTGCATTCTGTTCCAAAGATGCATTGGTAAGTGATATTGCAGTAGAAGGATCAATTTTTAACATCGCTTCTATCCTGGCAATCCTTGCTTCCAGGTTTACATTTACCTGCATAAGAGAATCAATTTTTGCATCCTTTGCATCTGAGGCTACGCTCAATTCCTGCACTGCTTTAACCAAAGGCACAACAAATTCGCTGTAGCTTAAACCATAAGCATCCTTATCGTTTTGCGGGTGGTATACGCCGCTAAAATCAAAATTCAGTTTTTTAGCTACATCTTCAACTTCCTGCGCTACAAAACCGGTGTATAGTTTTCTCTCTTTTTTGGCTATGGCATTATCGTCCGGGGTTTGTTTTGCAAAACTTGATTCATCATTTTTGCCCCCGTTTAACGACTGGCTTTTTTGAGATGATTGATCACCACCCAGGAAATTATTCAGCCCCTTAATATCGTAGTGATAAGTAACCGGCCGCAGTTTGTTTATAAACTCCAGCCCCGGTACATTGGCCTGTATATTCTTTTTAAACCTGCCATCAGAATAAATAACAAAACTGCCCGCAGCCATTACTGATGTTACTGAAGTATTACCCAGCATTACCTGGTTTGATGCTGTTGCAATTGCGCTATACCCAACCGCTGTTGCATTGGTTAAATTATTTGCATTAACATCTGCGTTTGCACCTAATGCGGTATTACTGCTGCCAGTAGTGTTTGTTTCAAGGCTTGAGAGGCCGACAGAGGTATTGTAGCTGCCTGTTGTTGTGTAATACTGGCTGGAAAGCCCGGTTGCGGTATTGCCACTGCCGGTTGTATTTGAGGTTAATGCATAGCCCCCCAGGCCTGTATTATATGTGCTGGTTGTATTTGCCATAAGCGACTGGAAACCCACTGCGGTATTTGAAAACCCTGTAGTATTAGCATACAGCGCTTTGCTGCCTACTGCGGTATTTACATAAAAACTGCCAACGCCCTGGTTGTACAAAGCAGAATCGCCAATGGCAACCATATTACTACCGGCAGTGCTGGAATACAAGGCATGCGTACCAATGGCTACATTACTATTGCCATTGTTATAAAAAGCCGCATAAAAGCCGCTGGCGACATTATCGTTGCCTGCTGAGTTTTGCTCAAGGGCATAAACACCATCTGCTACATCATTACTGCCGCTGGTGTTATTAAGCAACGACCAAACACCAGTGGATGTATTGCGCGAACCTGAACTATTTGCATACAACGCCTGGAAACCATTGGCGGTATTGTCGTATGAACCTCCTGTGTTTTGAAACAGTGCCTGGTAGCCTGTTGCTGTGTTATAACCGCTGGCAGTATTTTTATATAGCGCCTGGTAGCCCACGGCAACATTATAATAGCCTGTTGTATTTGAAAACAATGTTTTGCTGCCAATAGCAGTATTGTAATAGTTATTGTTGTCGTTAAATAATGCGGAATCGCCAATTGCTACAATATTGCTACCTGACTGGTTGTGGTACAATGCATTAACGCCTATGGCCACATTTGAATAGCCCGTTGTATCAGAATATATCGCCTTTGAGCCAACAGCAATATTAGTTGAGCCTTTTGTGTTGCTGTATAACGCCTGCAAGCCAAAAGCAACGTTATCGTGGCCGGCAGTGTTTGCAACCATTGTAAAAGCGCCAAACGCAGTATTGTTACTTGCATTATTGTTAAATAAGGTTCGGTAACCAATTGCCGTGTTACTGCCCCCGGTTGTATTAAGGTTTAACGCGCGGTAGCCAACTACAGTATTAACTCCGCCAGTAGTGTTAGACATTAAAGCCTGGTAGCCAAAAGCAGAGTTATAAGTACCTGTATTAACGTTTAGTGCCTGGTACCCAAAGCTGGTTATACCCGTTGAAAAAGTGTTGTCCAGGTAGCCGGAGAGTTGGTTGTTTACTTTAAATTTTAAAACCTTGGCATCAGTAGTGCCAATAAAATTGACTGCTGGGTTAGTGCCGCTGTTACCCGTGATCAGCCAATTTTGGCCGTAGCTTTTTGTGCAATAAAAAGCCAGTAAAAGCAAGCATGCTTTTGTAAAAATTTTTGTGTTCATGATGTTTTTTTTGGTTATGAAATGAAAAATTTAAGCATAAATTTTTTAAACCATACGGCGCATTGCCGCATAGCACAAATGTTTGCGTTAGTGCGTATGCCACAACGCTGATCTTAAATTGGGGATAGTTTTTTAATAGCTGAGATGGAATAGACAGTGTTATACCGCCTTAAAAAATTGGTAAGGCGTTAAACGTCGGCAATGGCACAATAGTTAGCATCAATTTTTGACGGAAGAAAAGTGTAAATGTTTTTCATACCCTCGTTTTTGTTTTTAAATGGGCGTTTTAAAAGGGACTAATGGTTAGCATTCCTCACAGATACGCATGTATTTAAATGAGTATCATCGGTAAAAATAAATATTTCATTAAGGATAACGTGGTTAGCATTTAAAGGCGTTAGGATACCGCCTTTTTATGATTGGCCTGCAAGGTAGAAAGAATTTTAAATTTAACAAATTTTTTATTGAAAAAAAATATAACAATGTCATTATTTATAGTAACATTTTGATAATCAACAGACTTGAGCCAGTAGTTCATAATAAAAAAACTTACCTGTTTGCCTCGCTTAACCAGTGAAATTGCTTTTCAGCTAATTGAAAATGACGATTGGTTTTTTTCAATTCTATATATAAGCTATCGCTGTGTTCAAGCCCCCAAAGGCGTATAATGCTTGTATCGGGCGCTTCATACCTAAAATTGGCTATGGTATTTTGGCTCAGGGGATTTTTAAAAGCAAGTATATGGGTTACGCTATCTTCTTCATATGCGAAATATCCACGCCTGTAGCGCTGCCTGAAGGCTGTATCTGCAGTTCTTGCGCTGCCCAAACCGTTTTCAAAAATCACGTCCTGCCAACGCATAGTATCACTAACAGCAAGCGGTAACTGGTGGCCGTTTACAGCGTACACTGTTACTTCATATACACCATTTTTTACAGGCTGTTTTTTATCGCCCGCATGGCTTAATGATTTATAAAAACCATAGTTATTATAAAAAGGCAGAATAATAGCGAATACTATAAATGCAAGTTTTAAAATAACACGCGTTATACGCATCCACAATTTAGGGTACGTAAAAAAATACAGGCTGCATAATGCTGCAGGCTTGTTTAAAACAAAAAAATAAAACATGCGCTTGCCTTCATTAGCCAATAAAAACAAGCATATCAACACCATTTGCATGGAGAATATTTTTACAGGTATATCATAACTAAGGTTAAGCATCATAACATTTATAAATACGCCTGTTGCCATCAGCACACCCAGTGTAGCCGTACGCCGGTATAAAAGCAAAAGACCGGCAAATACCTCCATAAAACCAGAAAAAACCTGGTAAGGCCCGGAGTAACCAATAAACATCCATGATAAACGCATAGGAAGAAAATCACCTAATGGTGTAGCCAGCTGGTGCATGTTTGGAAAAGGCATTTGCAGCGGCAAAACTTTATCAAAACCATAAGTAAATGCAACAAGTGCTACATAATAACGGGTACAAAGGCAGAGCCAGTAATTTAAGTGTATATAATTAAGGCGTTTCCTGTCAAACAAACTCCATATAATACTGCCCACTAACGATAAACTCAATGTTGTCCATAACTCAGCCCAGCCATAACTCGTGTCACCGCTGCCATTTGGCGGCACCAGTACATCTTTTACATGAAAAAAATGCCTGTTACCAAAATTTACTATCCAATCCATTAACTGCTCGTAGTAGTCTATTACGTAACCCACATAGGGTATAGTACCTAACCATGGTACCATTTGAAAGGACAGTAAAATAAGAAAAAAGCGGAATATCATTTTTCTCCATAATGGCCATACGGTTGTATATGACGGAGTAGAAACAGGGCTGGCAGTTAACTCAGTGACTGGTTGCATGCTTTGCTTTTTTGCGAATATAAAAGAAAGTGTAAGTAAAGCACGAAATGTTTATTATTTTGATATATGATTGGCTTTAGGGCCATACCATTAGCTGCCTGGATTGGGGTAACCAGGGTTACTAAACGCTTGCCGTTTTCATTAAATATTGCAGACTTTTTCATCAATTGTAAATAAACTCTTTAACTACATTTAACTTTATTGCAAAAAATGACACCAGAATGTGCTGCCACTATTTTTCATGTGAAGAATGTTGACGCATCTATTGCGTACTATACCACTGTGGTTGGGTTTACATTAGATTTTCGCTATAACGATATTGCCGGTTTGGAGTATGGCCCTGTTTTAATATATCTGTCAGGCCCCGCACAAGACGTGAAAAAAGAAATTGGCGGCGGCACAATGTATATTTTCTGTGACGAGATTGATGCTTATTATGAAGAGATTGTTGCCAAGGGTGCTATTATATCAGTCCCCATCGATGACAGGCAATACGGTATGCGCGATTTTGCGATGCAGGATATAGATGGTAATATAATTACGTTTGGCAAAAGTATTTAAGCCAGGAGTCATTTATTGACCTGCGCACCTGGCAAAATATTCCGCTTTATCCCGCAGCAATACCGTTGGCAGGTAACGCGCATTAAACGCCTTATTTACGCCGTTATACCTTGCTCTTAAAATCGGCATACAAAGGGCATTCCTTTATAAGACGACGATAAAATTCTTCGCTGCCCGGTTTTGCACGAAGCGATTTAAGAAATAAAAAATCACTGGGCTGATATTCTTCACTGTTTGAGTTTTGAGCATTATTTATATAGTGATTATAACTGCGGCGATTGTTTTCGCACATTGTTAAGTAAAGACAATAATATGCAGCGTTCTTTGGAAACCTCGTGGTATTAAAGGCTAACTGGTACCAGGGTTGTGCACGCGCTGCACCGTAATAATTAAGTTTAAACTCAGGTGAATAATTGGCGTTATCCTCCTCGTTCCAATCATCACGCCCCCACCAAAGCCTGCTCATCAGCCAAAATTTTCCGTAATACGTCATACTATAGTAGGCATTGCCAATCATATAATAAAGCTTTGCCTTCACCTCGCTGTTGGTTTCTGTTGCAGCGCGTTTTTTCATGTCTGCCAGCTTTTCAATAAACACCTTTTTATCGGGGTTATTTTTAACCATGCTATCGTAATAACTGTGGGTATCATATATGCTTAAAGAAAATGGGTTACCAGTTAGATAATTATTATAAACGTTCAATGAATCACGCCAAAAATCGGATGGTATTTGTGCAAATGCTTCGAGCGCTTTATCAAGGCTGTCTCTATTTACAAAATAAGTGCCTTTCAAGTCCAGCACTTTATTTATACTCCAAAAGCTGTCAACATATTCCTGGCTGTTAAAATGCTCGGGACTATATGTAACACTTACGTTACCATAAAAGGTGCAGGTGGTTTTGGTAAAATACTTTTCGTAAGGGGTTTTGTTTTTGCTGCGCAAAATTTCAAGCAGCTTGTCATAATCCTTTTCAACTGCGTAATGATACAATATAAAGTAAGCGCTTTTTTCCGCACCTGTGCGGTATTCACCCCAGGGTTTGGATGTTCTGCTAAGCAAGAGCGTTGCGTTTACAACATCATGATACTTTAAAGCCATGCGGCCAAAGTAAACCAACAGCGCATCCTCCATACCACTGTTAACGCCTGGCATAGCATTATAAGACTGGTTTAATTTGTCAAGGTAACCCATCAATCCTGTTATATTATTTTTTACTTCATCATCAACAGCATGTCTTGTTTGAAATAACAGTACAACCGAATTAATTTTTGCCTGCATATACTCTGCCGAGTTTTTGTCTGCGCCGGCCAGTACTTTTTCACAATACCCCATTGCCGCGGCGTAATTCTTGGCCAGAAAGTTTAGATGGCACAGGCTTACCATCAAAGCATAATTTTTGCCGTCATCTTTTATTAAATCCGCAGCAAAAGATTGCACCCGCGCAGCATAAATACTGTCGTCTTTATAGTTTTGGTTTTTAAACTGCCGGCTTATATTATCGTCTTCCGAGTAATACGATACATCAGCCGAAGCCGAAGTTTTGTATTCGGTTAGCTGGTTGGTAAAAAGCCAGTCTTCCAGTTTATTAATTTCCCTTGTAAGCAACAGGGGAATGAATTTACTGTGGGGTTCAAGCGCGTATATTTTTTTAATTTTGGTTAAAGCATAGCCGGGGTAACGCAGTGCGTACGCCGCTATAGCCGTTGCTTTTTGATGATTTGTTTGCATATACGCCAAAACAGTATCTTCCTGCTGTTCATTAATCCTTCTTATGGCCGGTATGCGCTTGTCTTTTGATGCATCAATTACATCAACCATGCCGCGGTAATACTCCCTATTATGCAGGCTGTCACTATACAACAACTCCGTATTATAGTATTTGGCAGCAGCAACAACCCAGCTTTTACCCTTGCTTCCGGCAAAATATTTTGCATACAGGTTTGCAAAATCTACTGCTTTATTTGCGTAAAAATATAAGCGGCACAATACGTAGGCAACCCTTTGCTGGATGAAACTATTTTTTGTGGATTGAAGCGTTTTCTCCACTTCATTTACAAGCGGCAATGTACCCTGCGCTTTATTTGCAAGCCCCCACGGATCGTCACTCCCGCTGCCTGTGTTATTAAACATCTCCACACTTTTTGCAAGTTTATAATAATTGTAGTATGCCTTATTGTTACCTTGCCTTAACAGGTGTATAAATGTGTTTGCTTTGTCAAGCTCGTTGGCAGAATCTGCAATTACCTTATAATCGTAATCCTCCATCGCTTTATAAAAATCCTGTTTTGCAAAAGGCTGTTTCAATTCTGCCTGCCACTCGGTACAATTTTCATCGGCTTCAATGGTAGTTGCAAACTCCTCTACGCCGTCTGCCTTGTAATACTTGTTGGTAGAAAAATAATATGGAGTAAACTGGCCGGCAGCATCACCAATCGAGGGCTCAAAAAAAGATATCCTGTATTCCTCAGGCGGTGCAGGCCATGGCCCACAGGCGCGCATGGCTTTTTTTGGCATAAATAATAAACAACTAAAAAACAAAGCTGTTAAAAGCTTTTTCAACTGCCTCATATTGGTCGGGTTTAATATGGTCAATATCGTATAGCACTACTTTAAAATCGCTGCTGTTTACTGCGCCCCTGCATAGCTGTGCCGCCTGCTGCAAAGCGCCGGGTGTTATCTTCTCCCATTTAAGCACATCGCCTTTGCGTAAAAAAATATTGTGCACAACTGTATCAACAAGCATGTACCAGGTATTGTTTATCCGTGGCCTTACAATAGTCGTGTCACCAAAAAAATCATCGTCAAGTGCGTTATCTATTTTATAGAATTTTTCGTTCTTAAAAATAATCACCCAATCAAAAGCGGGCAATGCAAAGTTCAGCTTTTTGGGGTATGTACCTGCTCTGTCAAAGTATTGTTTTGCGGCGGCATAGTTAAAAATTGAGTTTGCCTCATTTAGTTTTTTAAGCTCCCCGGTATTGTAGCACATTAAATACAGCTCATCTGCCGGCGGCACCCCGGTTTTTTGGGGGTAGGCAAACTGGTGCAGCCTTAATGTTGAACTGATTGACTTTTGGGGCAGCAGCTTTTTAATTTCAGTTAACAGCGCAAAATACTTTTTTTGTGTTGAGGCAGTCCAGTCACAGTCAAGCTGCAGTTCATCGTAGTGCACCATGGTGTCAATAATATCTTTAAAAACGCCGTTGTCATACACATTTCTATCCTGTACCAGCCGCGTGGTTTTTAAAACAATTTTTTGTGCCAGCCTAGCAATAGCGGTATCATCTGTTTTTTGCAATGCTTTAACTGTAATGAATATTACCGGTGTAATGTGAAAGGTATCGCTGTTAAAAGCACCAATCCGATCACGAAGTTGCTCCATTGACACTGTGGTTGAAGGGTATACGCCATAAGCCTCATCCCAATCAATATCCATTATTTTGGTGTAGAGTGTTTTGTTATTGAAGTGATGAAGAACAGAATCGATGCGCTGGCCGCCCCCATAGCTGGTATTAACCGACCAATGGTAAAAAGCCAGTTGAGGTTTAGTGTGGCGCCTGCAGGAGGAGGCAAATAAAACTAATGTTATACAGGTGACTATTACAGCAGCCTTATGGCTATGCATATATGCAATTAAAGACGAAAGCTACGATAATTTGGATATGAGTGATGAATAATACTTAGTTAAAGATGAGTAGGGGAATAAATGATTTTACAACTTAGCTTACAGCGGCTTTTCATACCTTCACTCCCACCCAAAACAAAATGTTATGAACCAAACAAACCGCAGAAAATTTATTGCCGCCGCAGCCGCTTTAGGTGCAGGAACAATTGTTAAAGCAAACCCGCGCAAAGAAAAATTAAAGGCTAAAATACCTGTTGTGCACCATGTATTTTTTTGGTTGAAAAATCCCGGTTCAACCGAAGACAGGGACAAGCTGGTTGAAGGCGTGAAAACACTATCAAAAATTGAGACTGTGCAGGAACTGCATGTGGGTATAGTAGCGGCCACAGAAAAACGGGATGTGGTTGACCAAAGCTGGGCGGTTAGCGAGTTGATGTTTTTTAACGACCTGTCAGGTCAGGCCACTTACCAAAACCACCCGGTACATTTGGATTTTATTAAGAATTATAGCCATTTATGGGCTAAGGTGGTGGTGTATGATGCGGCGGAAGTGTAAGAACGTCACCGGTCATTGGTCATTGGTCATTGGTCATTGGTCATTAAGGCAAACGGATGGATGGAAGTAATACATTTTCACTCAAAAATATTTTTCTTAAAAGTAGCGGACAAAACAGCGTTTTGTATATATAGTAGTAAATCAGGTGCGAGTTGCGAAGCCAGCAGTTAAAAGGCAAAAATCACCAGCTGAATGTGAAGCGAACACAGGTGCAAATTTTCACGCTTGGCAATGTAATAGTTAGATAATGAATATATTACGTTTAAAAAAGGGAAAACCTTTACTCCTTTTTCCTCCGTGCCGTGTGGAATGGGAGTTTGGTTTTGCACAACTGCGCTTTATAGTACAAGGGTGCGACGCCACAAAAGCTCAATTCTGATTCTGCAGCCGGGTACATAAAATTGCGCGCCATTTACGTTTTACGTAGCTTTTTTGGTTAGTCATCATTGCAGGCACTATGCTACGCCTTTTTCGCATTAATTTCGCTGCCTGTAAACTTAAAACACATTCCAGATGGCAGGCATACTTGATTTGGTTGGCAATACGCCGATGGTTGAATTGAAGAATGTTACGGTAAATAAAAATGTAACGCTTTACGCAAAACTTGAAGGTAATAACCCCGGTGGCAGCGTTAAAGACCGTGCAGCATACGGCATGATAAAAGGCGCGTTAGACCGTGGCGAAATAAAGCCGGGTATTAAGCTTATTGAAGCTACCAGCGGTAATACAGGCATTGCGCTGGCCATGATAGCATCGCTGTTCGGGGTGGAAATTGAACTTGTTATGCCGGAGGATGCTACCCGCGAAAGGGTGCTTACCATGCAGGCGTTTGGTGCAAAGGTTATTTTAACGCCAAAAGAAAAATCAATTGAAGCGAGCATTGATTACGCTAATGCAAAAGTGGCCGAAGGCGGCTATTTAATGCTTAACCAGTTTGCCAATGCGGACAACTATATGATGCATTACAACACCACCGGCCCGGAAATTTGGCGCGATACTGAAGGCAAGATCACACATTTTGTTTCGGCAATGGGCACAACAGGTACAATAATGGGCGTGTCGAAGTTTTTAAAAGAGCAAAACGCCGCTATACAAATTGCAGGCTGCCAGCCAACAGACGGAAGCCATATACCCGGTATACGCAAATGGCCTGAAGCATACCTGCCAAAGATATTTGACAAGAGCAGGGTTGACCGCACCATTGAAGTACCGGAAGCACAAGCGCGCATTATGACAAAACGCCTTGCGAAAGAGGAAGCTGTTTTTTGCGGCATGAGCAGTGGCGGGGCGGTATATGCGGCGGTAGAGTTATCGAAAGAATTGAAAGAGGGTGTAATAGTTTGTATTATTTGCGACCGTGGCGACCGCTATTTGTCGTCGGATCTTTTTGATTAAGAATGAATGGAAATGATTATTAGAATTGCGTTAATAAACGATATTCCGGATTTGGTAGCGCTGATCAACAGCGCCTACCGGGGCGAGAGCTCAAGAGCTGGCTGGACAACAGAGGCTGACTTACTTGATGGCGTTAGAACAGATGAAGAAGACCTTGGCAGTTTGATGATGGACAAACATAGCATCTTCCTGGTGGGGTTTGATGAAACAGGTAAGAACTTATTAGGCTGTGTGCACCTGCAGAAAAAGGGTAAGGCGATGTACCTTGGTATGCTAACGGTACAACCACAATTACAGGCCAAAGGTATTGGAAAGCAGTTACTGGGCGCAGCAGAACAGTACGCAAAACAACAAGGCTGTGTCAGCATTGAAATGACGGTTATTTCGGTGCGGCACGAGTTAATTACATGGTACAATAAACATGGTTATCAATCAACCGGGGTTACAAAACCCTTCCCTGCCAGCGCCAAAGCAGGCATTGCGAAACAACCGCTGGAATTTATTGTATTAAGCAAACTCTTGTAACCATTTAAGGGCAATTAACTCTCTTCAACAAACACTTCATAAACATTGTATCATATTAACAGATACATGCTGTTTTTTAGCATTCAGTGTATTTTGTTTTAAATATCATTATTTTATCGGCCTCAAAATTTGCCGTGATGAAATATGTGCTAATTATACTGGTGTTTTTTTCGAGCAGCCATTCTGCCAAGTCAATGCCAATCAGCAGTGATGATGCAAATTATTACACCGCAGACAACCCGTTGATACAATATACCGGCAGGATAGATTTTTCTAATCCAAAAGCACCGCGGTTTTGGTCACCGGGTGTTTATATACAGGCAGGTTTTACGGGAACATTTTGTACCATTACGATAAACGATGAAGAGTTATACAGCCAGCACAATTACATAGAAATTGTTATTGATGATAATCCGCCGGTGCGTATGCAAACCACTGAAAAAGTGAACAAAATAAATGCTGCAGTGAATATTAATGATGGCAAGCATATTATAACCATTTGCAAGAACACTGAATCAGGCATTGGCTATCTCGAGTTTGTTGGTATTTCTTGCAGCGGATTATATCAACTACCGGACAAACCGGCCAGGAAAATTGAGTTTATAGGTAATTCCATTACCTGCGGTGCGGGAAGCGATGTATCGGTAAAACCATGCGGGCAGGGTAATTGGTACGACCAGCATAATGCTTACATGAGCTACGGGCCGTTAACTGCACGTGCATTAAACGCACAATGGCATTTAAGTGCGGTTTCAGGTATAGGACTTATACATAGCTGCTGCAATATGACTATTGTTATGCCCGAGGTATTTGATAAAATAAATATGCGCACCGATAACATGCAGTGGGATTTTTCAAGATATATCCCAGATGCAGTTACGGTTACGCTAGGGCAAAATGATGGTATTCAGGATTCAGTGAAGTTTTGCAGCGCCTATGTAACTTTTATAAAAACGATAAGAAGCAAATACCCTTCTGCGGATATTTTTTGCCTTACCAGCCCGATGGCAGATGCAACACTGGCCGCTGCCATGAAAAATTACTTGACAGGTATTGTGAATTATATTAATAACAGCGGCGACGCAAAAGTGCATAAGTATTTTTACAGCAGGCAGTATCACAATGGCTGTGGCGGCCACCCCGATTTGCAGGAACATGGGGCTATAGCTAAAGAATTGGCTGCATATATACAAAAAGTAATGAACTGGAATTAGTAAATTTGAACTGAATGTTATATTAAAATCAACTTGAAACAGTAGTTATACATTGATTACCCTAACACTCTCGCAATGAAAAAAGCAATAACAATTGTTCTGTCACTGGTGCTATTTGCAGCCTGTACAACGCAGGATAAAAATTCAGTGTTTTTGTGGAGGTATAAAACTAAAAGTGAGTTGTATGCCGCTGGGTTTAAGCCCTTTAAACTAAACGATGTGAACGTTGATACGAATGTCTTGGCCACGGAAATTGCCGATACCTCAGTTTGGTATCGTTTTAGAAATGGCAGGTTAACAAGCGAAGTGATAAGTATTAAGAATGCAGACAGTGCGAAAATTTTCATCGTTCTAAGCTCGTTAGGCTTTGTAAAAAAGGGTGACACCATAATAATACCTGGCGAAACCCTTAACTTTCACATCAGTAGCACTCCGTTCAAAACCTATTATATATTTCAGCAAGAGTATTACCGATTCCCTTCAAGGTATATAAAGTAGTGATTCCATGTTAACACATCAATAAAGCCTCACGCCGTGATGAATTAAGTTAAGAAAGCAAGAACAATTTAAGTATTTAGGATGAGGCCTTAACATCATTCATTTTCGCATATGCTGGAAGCTTTACAAATATTTGACCGCCAGAAAGTATGCTATGCTGCAATACTTTCGGCTACTGCTACAAACTGTGGAGTAGAAGGAAAATATATAAATTGTCCCCCTAATGCTCTTATAATGAGAAAAATAATAGTAATTGTTCTATTGCTTGCGGTTTTTGAAGCCTGCAAAATGCAGGATAAAAATTCAGTGTTTTTGTGGAAGTATACAACAAAGGGGGAGTTATATGGGGCGGGTTTTAAACCTGTTCACACAGAATTCAAATCACCTATTACAAAAGAAAAACATATTTAGGATATTAAGGATTGGTTGTTTAAGCAGGTTGCCGATACAACTGTTTATTACAGTTTTAATAATGATGTATTACTCAATAAAATGATAAGCGTTGAGAGGGTTACTGACAGTTCAGGGCTTTATGCATTTCTTAATTCCATCGGCTTCACCAAAAATAAAGGGCGGTTAGTGTATGGCGATTCAGTTACAAGTAATAAAATCAGGGCCGGGATGCACCATTTTGTATTTACCCAGGATTATAATAAAGATACAAGACTGATTCGAACAGATTCAACATCAACCGAAAAAAAATGACCTCTGTACATGATTACAGAGGCCGTTATAAATTTTATAATGCAGGGGCAATTACGCCGCAATACTTTCAGCCACTGCTACAAACTGTACATTGGCAATAATGCTAACATCATGGCCTAGCATTATAGCACCTGTATCAGAAACTGCACCAAAGCTAACGCCGAAAGCGGTGCGGTCAACCTTGCCGCTTACGGTGTACCCCGCACGGGTATTGCCCCAGGGGTCGGTAATAATACCGCCAAACTCAACGTTAAGCGTAACTGGTTTGCTTACGCCGCGCATAGTTAAGCTGCCATAAAGCTTGTAATCGTCACCATCAGCTTTTTCAAGTTTACTGCTCGTAAAAGTCAGTTTAGGGTGAACGTCAGCATCAAAAAAATCGCTGTTTTTAAGATGTGCATCGCGCTGGGCATTATTGGTTGAGATGGAATTAACATCTGCGTTAAACTGTATTTTGGCGGTTGAGATATCGTCATCTTCAGTTTCAACACTTGCTGAAAAAGTATTAAAACTACCCGTTACTGTGGTTATCATCAGGTGTTTAACTTTAAACTGTATATCGGAGTGTGACGCATCAAGCACCCATTTTTTTGTTGCCATAATTGTATGTTTTATTTGTTATACAAAATTACTTACCTTTACTAACCAAAAGTAACTGGTTACCCTAAGGTTATCGGTTACCTTGGGGTAACTAAAACTCAGCAACATGTTAAAAGCAGTAAAAAACGGAAAGCCTAAAGATCATAAAGAGTGCATGAGTGCACTTGGGCCGGTACAGGATGCATTGTATGTTTTAAATGGTAAATGGAAACTGCCTGTTATTATCGCGCTGCGTCATGGCAACAAACGTTTTAGTGATATTCAAAAGCAGGTACAGGGCATTGCGGCAAAAGTATTGTCTCACGAATTAAAGGAGCTGGAGCTAAATGGCTTTGTTGAGCGCGTAGTGTATAACACCACCCCTGTTACCATTGAGTACCTGGTTACAGACTATACCGAAACACTTGACGACGTTATAATGGCACTGAATAAATGGGGGCAAATGCACCGCACTAAAATACGCGCACAAATGAAGGAAAGGCGGGCAATTTAATGCTTAAGATAATTGAGGTTTTATTTCGGTTTACATTTATAGTATTCACTATCCCTGCTCCGCTCCGCTCCTTTCCCTACCTTTGTAAAAATTGCCTGCCATGCAGTTTCCCAATATTTTATTAGATGCTGTGCCCGGCTTTATTATTTTAATAATAATAGAAGTGGTATATGGCGTAAAAACCCAGCGGGAACTGTATAATATTAAGGATGCTTCAACAAGCATTGCACTCGGGTTGGGCTACCTGGTAACGGGTTTATTAACCAAGGCTGTTATAGTGCTGGTTTATACATGGCTTTATAAATACCGGCTGTTTACCATACCATTCACAGCCTGGTGGGGCTGGCTGCTCTGTTTTTTTGCCGACGATTTTAGTTATTATTGGTTTCACCGCGCCAGTCATCATGTGCGTTATTTTTGGGCGAGTCATGTAGTGCACCACACATCAGAATATTACAATCTTGCCGCGGCATTACGCCAAACATGGACTGGCAACCTTAGCGGTGCGTTTGTTTTTTGGATATGGATGCCATTAGCTGGTTTTGAGCCGGGCATGATTTTATTAATGCAGTCTGTTAGCCTTTTGTACCAGTTCTGGATACATACCGAAGCACTGCAAAAAATGCCGCGCTGGTACGAATTTATTTTTAACACCCCATCCCATCACCGCGTGCATCATGGCAGCGACCTGTTATATCTGGATAAAAATCACGCAGGCACCTTAATTATTTGGGACAGGATGTTTGGCAGTTTCCAGGCCGAAGAATTTCGCCCTAAGTATGGCCTAACTAAAAATGTTCAAACATTCAATCCGGTTAAGGTAGCATTTCATGAATGGATGAATATGGGCAAAGACCTGAAGAGAGCGCGCACTTTTAAAGACTACATAAACTACATTTTTAACGCTCCCGGCTGGAGTCATGATGGCAGCAGCAAAACTACCCGCCAAATACGTAAAGGCAAATAATCGCTGCCGCATTTATTCCACACCTGCCAATTTTACAAACTTGGGAAACGGGTGTTTTTTATTGTGGCACTATGTTTGGGTATTAGCAAGTGATTTTAAACAATAAAATATAACCCATGAAATACAATCGTTTAAGCCTTGTTGCTGCTGCAACAAGCGTATGCATGTTATTTGCATGCAACAGCAACAAAGATTATAAAACAGATGATGATACAACATCTGCCATAACAAAGCAAACAGCCAAAGAACAGGAGTCGAGTGTTGATACCGCCGCGATGAATAATGGTGGCAGCACGGCGCCACCGGCAAGTACTGATACGGCAACAAGTACGCCGTCGGCACCGGTGAGTACCTCAACAGCTTCAACATCAAAAGGCTCAGCCAGGCCAAACCCGGCAAAAAAAGGACATAGAGGCACAATAAGAATGGCCGTGTATAGCAAAAGAATGAGTGGTAAAATGGAAGCAGACAAAAATGGCGTGTATAATTATACTGAAGTTATGCCCCAGTATCCCGGCGGTGAAAAGAGCCTGGCACAATATGTACAGGACCATATTCAATACCCGCAGGATGCCATTGATAACGGCGTTGAAGGCACCGTTACTGTAACGTTTGCAGTCGACGAAACAGGCAGGGTAATGTCTCCTGCAGTAAAAGGCGGCCAACTCGGTTACGGGCTTGATGATGAGGCTAAACGCGTAGTTGATCAAATGCCAAAATGGACACCCGGCCGTGTTAAAGGCAAAGCTGTAAAAACATATTACGATCTGCCCATTACATTTACGTTGCAGTAATAACAACCTGATATATTCACCATAAACAAAAGAGGAAGTAATTTTCCTCTTTTTGTTTTAGTTTGCAGTATGAGAAAGATAGTATCGCATTGCTGTACCCTAACCTGTTTTCTCCTATTGGCAATAATCAGCTTTGGCCAGCAGATCAAGAGTTTAAATTATACCATAGCACCATGGAGAGACAATAAAAAAGCAGCCGCTTCGATAACACTTGACGACGCCATTCTCGGGCAGTTTACCATAGCCGTGCCGTTATTAAATAAATACAATATTCCGGCAACGTTTTTTATTACAGCAAGCATAATGCAGCAGCAAAATATTACCTGGCAAATGGTAAAAAATGCTGCTGCACAGGGGCACGAAATTGCAAACCACACGCTTACACACCCGCACATGCATGCTATACCTGTTGCCAATATGATCTATGAAGTTGACAGTTGCAATAAATTGATCGATAAAAATGTTCCTTCTCAAAAATGCCTTACCCTCGCCTACCCTTTTGGCGACGGCGGTAACGCAACAGATTCAGAAAAAATTGTTTTAAAGGTTATTGAGCCTTATTGTATTGGTGCACGCGCTACACGCAACAATAAACTGGCCTACAATGCATACAGCTTTGCAACCACGAATGATGAATATTACAGGGTTAACTGCGATGTAATTGCAGACTCTGCCGCTATGGTTGATCTGCCTGCCCATATTGATGAAACAATTGCAGGTGGTGGTTGGTATGTACCCTTGTATCATGGCATTGAAACAGGATGGCTAATAACAAAAAAAGACGTATTTGAAAAGCATTTGCAGGCTTTTGACAAACGCAAAAGCGAAATATGGATGACACCTTTTGCCAATGCTTTAAAATACCATAAAGAGAGAAATTGTGCCACGCTAAAAACAGTTTCAGAAGATAACCACACACTTGTATTGAGTTTGACCGACACATTGAGCAATGCCTCCGTTTGGGATGAACCACTAACTATTAATTTAAACAAGCCGCACCTGGATGTTAAAAGCATTGTGCAGGGCGGCCATTCCGTCCCATCTACAAAAAAAGAAGGTACAATTACATTTAATGCTACGCCCGGAAGCGAAAAGATTATTATCACCAAGGCAAAATAAAAAAGTAAGCCTGAAAAACATTACAACAGCAAAGCTGATTAATCACAAAGCACTCAAAGTTTATGAAAAGCAAAGGATACAAAGAAACCCCCTCTCCCTATGTGCAAAAAGCGAAGCTTTTCTATGTATCCTTTCCGGCTTAGGCTGTTTCTCCTATGTGTCCCTTTGTTTTCTATGTACCTATGTGTTAAAAAAATTCGCAGAGGAAAACCCCTCTCCCTATGTGCAAAAAGCGAAGCTTTTCTATGTATCCTTTCCGGCTTAGGCTGTTTCTCCTATGTGTCCCTTTGTTTTCTATGTACCTATGTGTTAAAAAAATTCGCAGAGGAAAACCCCCCTCTCCCTATGTGCAAAAAGCGAAGCTTTTCTATGTATCCTTGCCGGCTTAGGCTGTTTCTCCTATGTGTCCCTTTGTTTTCTATGTACCTATGTGTTAAAAATTCGCAGAGGAAAACCCCTCTCCCTATGTGCAAAAAGCGAAGCTTTTCTATGTATCCTTGCCGGCTTAGGCTGTTTCTCCTATGTGTCCCTTTGTTTTCTATGCACCTATGTGTTAAAAAATTTCGCGTAAAACTGCGCGAAACCCGGCGTCCTTCCATTCAAGCGCCTACTTCTTTACCTGCCATGTTGTAAAATGTGCGGGGTCGAATATCTTCGGGTCAATTTCTTTATTGGCAACAAGGTCGTGGTATGTTTCAACCTGTATCAGCTTATCATTAAAATAAAACTTGCAATAAGTTTCACTCCAGCCCTTTTTCATTTTCACCTGGTTTTCAAAAGTACCCTCCTCCTTGCGGTTATCTTCATATTTAAAAAAGCGCACCGGCACCATCATATCTTTGTCAATCCAAAGCTGGTTTACTTTTTCATCGGTTGTGTTAGCGCCAATAACATATACAGGCTTGCCTTTCCAGGTATCTTCATGAAATTTGCCCAGGTCATAATTTAAGTCTTTAAATTCAGCAAGCACTTCTTTAAAAGATGTAAAATACATGCCGCCCAAAAAGAATGTAAGCTCATCCCTGTCCTTATCCGCCTTTTGCAACTTACCATCCTTAAACAGGAAAGATGAATCACCTTTATATATAATGGCATTTCCTTTTGATGGGTCGCCAAAATCAATACGGAAATTGCCCGGAAACATAACATTTTCGTACCAGGTATCGCTTTTAATCAAACTATCATGGCGGTATCGGTCTGTTGTTTGGTTAAAGCTGAACGTTTTAAACCATGTTTTACTATACCTGTCGTACATCTTCTGCAAAACAGCTTCCGAATTTAGTTGTTGCTTTCTAAAGCTGAAAAAGGCCAATATACAGCCTGCCAGCAAAAAATTTTTCAAACTCATGTGGTGTGTGTTTAATAGTGGCGAAGAGCACATTAAAAATATAATTCTGCCGTTGGTAGCAGCAGAAAATATTTTAAACGGCTTTATTGCGTGGTGGCCTGCCAGCTAAATAAAATGGTCGTATTTACAATGAACCATTTTTTATTCAGCGTGGTTTCATAACTATTTTGTTATTTTATAAAATACACGGTACTGTTACGCGGGTATTATTTAAACGATTAAAGCTTTTGTCATGCAATACCTTAAAACTTATAATAAGCACGATGTACTTTCACTAACACGGCTGCGACGTTTTGAAACTAAAATTGGCGAACGTGTGCAATTAGCGCAGGATAGGTTGCCAATGGCTGAAGCAATAGCTAAATCGTCTGCCCGCTTTGTAGTAGTGGGTATACCGGAGGATATTGGCGTAAAAGCCAACCTGGGTATCGGGGGTGCGGACAGCGCCTGGATGCCTTTTTTACAGGCTTTTTTAAATGTACAGAGCAACGATTTTTTTCCCGGTGATGATGTGCTGCTGTTGGGCCACCTGGATTTTACCGAACTATCGGCACTAATTGAAAATAATGCGCACAGCAACGAGGAACGCATTGAAGCATACCGCCACGCTGTAAATACTGTTGATGATGCGGTGGAGCACCTTGTGAAAACGATCACTGAAAACAAAAAGATACCAATTATAATTGGCGGTGGCCATAACAATGCCTACGGTTGCCTGAAAGGTGCGGCCAAGGGATTATTTAAGGCGGGGGTTATTCCGCTGGCACAGGTTAATGCTATTAATCTTGATGCCCATGCAGACTACCGCCCTATTGAAGGCCGGCACAGCGGCAACGCCTTTAGATATGCGGATGAAGACGGCTATCTTGAAAAATATTGTGTAATTGGCTTGCACGAAAACTACCTGCCCCAAAATGTTTGGGTTGATATGGTAAACGACCCTTTTTTAGACATTATTACCTACGAGGATATTTTTTTGCATGAGAAGAGAAATTTTATACAGGCAATAGCACATGCGATTGATTTTACCTCAGACACCTATTGCGGAATTGAACTTGACCTTGACAGCGTGGAACATACACTTAGCAGTGCTATGTCACCGGTTGGCGTAAGGCCCTTACACGCAAGGCAATATGTAACTTTTGCCGCCGCAGATTGCAAGGTGGCTTACCTGCATATTTGTGAGGGCGCTGCACACCTTGCTGATGGCCGCAAAGACGATACCACCGGCAAATTAATAAGCTACCTGGTTAGTGATTTTATAAAAACAATTGTGTAAAAGGAATTTGGCAAAAGAATTTTCGTCGCTCAAATTACAGCAAAAACTAAATTTGGCTGAGCATCGTATGTCTATCCCATAAAGTTTTATTCTAATTAAAGTCTGGTAAAGTTTAGCAGCTAATGTCAAAAGATCTATATTTTACTGAACCGGCTTCAAAACCCCCCTTAAGGGGGATTTAGGGGGTATTATGATGACTGAACAACACAAACTTCCGATGCGCTCGGGCAGGCTTGAAGCCCTTGGTGATGGCATATTTGGTGTAGCCATGACCATTTTAGTTATAGAACTTGCGTTGCCGCAGTTAACCGGCTCAAGCATGGACGATTTTTTGACGGCGATACAAAAAGTATGGAAACCATTTATGTGTTATTCCATAAGTTTTATAGTGCTGGGTATAATGTGGTTTGGCCACAGGATGATGTTTGAGTACATAGGCAAAACAAACCGCTACTTTATTTTTCTTGGCGTGCTTTTTTATATGGTGGTATGCCTTGTGCCTTTCAGTACAAGGTTTTTGGCCCAGCATACTTTTACATGGTATGCAATTTTGGTATATGGTATAAACCTCAGCTTGTGTAACCTTACCCTTTTTGCGCAATGGCAATATGGTATAAACCGCAAAGGTTTGCTGGAAAGAGAATTACCCGCAGAAGTACGCCGCGAAGCGTCAATTTCATTTCTACTCTCCCCGGTTGTTTATTGTGTAGCTATAGGTTTTTCATTTTTTGCACCGGTTGTTAGCATCATTATTTATGTAATAACACCCATATTATACCTGCTGCCCAATAAGCTTGATAAGTATTTGCCGTAAGCTGTGCGCAAGTGCCTTTGGTTTATGGCCCATAGTTCATGGTTCATAGCAAGAAGGCTTCGCAAAACTTTGTGCACCCTACGCCTTCCGCCTTCAACAACTTTAAACTTCAAACTCTAAACTTTAAGCTTCATCTCCGCGCCAATAACTGGAAACTGGAAACCGCAAACTGTAAACTTTTTAATGCTTTTCAATCGCCCTCACCTCAACGGTACCATTATATTTTAAGTGCGGGCAGGTTGATGCAATATTCAGCGCCTCCTTCTCAGACGAAGCATAAAAAATAAAATACCCGGTAGGCGCATCACTGTTTGCATGCAGCGTATTTATAAGCGGTTTAGATTGCTGCATGGCAATATTCCATCCATCCTGTTTCAGCTCCTCTCCCGCCAGCATATCGTACTTTTTTTGCGCACTGTAATACCAGTCAGCATATTCCTTCACCGATGCCTGCGACGATAAAAAATTAGCAGGCTCATACAATAGCATCAGGTATTCATTTTTATTATTCTGTGCCGTTGCTGCGGCAGGTTTGGCGGCCATTAAATAGCCGGTAAAAAATACAGCAGCCATTATAACTGCCGCAAAGGTTAATCTTGCATACAGCCCCTTAAAAGCACCTTTTTGTTTTAGCGCCCCAAGCGTTCTTTTTTCCATACCTTCCGCCGGTGCTGCTCCTTCATAATAATCGCGAAGCGCGTTCGCATCGTCCGGTAAAAATTCATTATTGTCTTTCATGTTAAAATGTTTTAGTGTAATAGTTTTTGTAATGTTTTTCTCGCGTTAAATAACTGGCTTTTACTGGTGCCTTCGGTAATGTCAAGCAATTGGCTTATCTCTTTGTGTTTAAAGCCCTGCATATCGTGCAGCACCAGTATTTCCCTGTAACCTGCGGGCAGCATGGCCAGTGCGCGCTGCAGGTCAAGTTTTATAGTTGTGTCAACTTGCACAGTTTCATCTTCGGCTGTTTCCAGGTTGTAAGTAGGTTGGGCTTGCCGGTTATATTCCCTTGCACAATTGATGGTAATGCCTGTCAACCATGTTTTAAAGCTGCTTTGCCAGGTAAAACCCTGCAATTTTGCAACGGCCCTGATCCATGTTTCCTGCACAATTTCCTCGGCCGCATGCGTGTTGCCGTTGGCTAATTGTACAGCCATTTTAAAAAGGGGCGTTGTGTGTTTTTGGTATAGCCTGCTAAACACTGTTTCGCTGTGTGTAAGCAAAAACCCCGATACTAACAATTTGTCTTCTAAGTTTACCATTGGCGCCGTGGTATATACATGTTTGTGCTTAAATGTAGCCGAAAGGTTGTATGGCCAGCAAAAAAAATACAAAAATAATTTGTCGCCTGGCTATTACACTATAATGTAGCTTCTCGTGCGTCGCACTCTTCAGCGTTCGGTTAATATGGCATCAGAACGATCCTCCATAAAAACTTTAAACCTCAAACATTAAACTTTAAACCCCTCACACCTTCGCTCCAATAACTGGAAACCAGAAACTGGAAACTTTTCTCTTCCGGAAACTGGAAACTTTTTTATATACATTTGTCTCTCAATTAATTTATATGAAACACACATTGCTTTCTGTTTTATTTGCAGCAACATTATACAGCGTCATCGCGCAGCGCGCAAACCCCGATGTTATTCAAACCAATGCAGGCCCGCTAACCATTCAGCCGGTAATGCATGCCAGCCTTGTACTATCAATAAAAGGCCTCACTATTTATGCCGACCCTTCCGGTGCAACAAGCAATTTTAAAGGTCTTGCGGCGCCTGACATGATCATCATCACCGATATTCATGGCGACCATTTTGATATAAAAGCCATGGACTCCCTAAAAACACCAAATACCATTTTGGTTGTTCCACAGGTTGTAGCTGATAAATTGCCTGATGCCGACAAAGCGCATGTAGTTGTTCTAAAAAATGGCGACAACACCGCACAAAACGGTATTTCAATAACTGCTTTGCCCATGTATAACTTGCCTGAAAGCCCAACGGCCATGCATACAAAAGGCCGTGGCAACGGCTATGTGCTGGGCATTGGCGGTAAGCTTATTTATTTGTCTGGCGATACACAGGGCATACCCGAAATGCGCGCCCTTAAAAATATTGATGTAGCATTTGTTTGTATGAACCTGCCGTTTACTATGGATGTGCCGGAGGCTGCCGATGCAGTGCTGGCATTTAAGCCAAAAATAGTTTACCCTTATCATTATCGCGGCCGCGGCGGCCTAAGCGATGTAAATGCATTTAAAACACTTGTAAACGCCGGTGATAAAAACATTGATGTGCGCCTGCGTAACTGGTACCCAACTATGTAATGTTAAATGTTTTTATAATAAGAGCCCCGGTACTTAAAAATACCGGGGCTTTTAATTATCTGTTATCTGCAATAAAAAAATGTTACCTGCCCAACCGTCCCCGCAAAAAAATTATCCTTGTTAAAGGATAATAAGTAACCCTTTATGATGAATTGTATAAAAACAATTATCAGTGTAGCATTTTTAGCAGCTATGCTGTTAACAGTATTATTATTTGATGCAATTGACAAGTGCTGCGGCTTAATTGTAAGCATTTTCAGCAGGCCCCAAAAACCGGTTGTCAAAGCCGGCGTGTAATACCAAAACCAAGACCAAAACTGTAGGGATAGGTTTTTACAACATTGTTGTTGTTTATTGAGTTTATGGCGTACATAAATGATGGCAGCAGTGTAATGCTTGTTGATTTGCCAAGTTTGTATTGTAACTCAACATTTGTTTGCATTGAAAAATAAACAGCCCTTACACCCTGCAGTTTGCTTATCAAAACAGGTTCTCCGCCCCCGTAACCGCTTTCTATTTCAGTTCTTATTTTAGTGCTTAACAAAATGTTGGCGGCAACGCCTGCTCCTGGTGTAACTGATAAATACCTGTTGGCAAACACTGTGTACCCAATCATTGCAGGTATAATGGCATATTGCAGGTGATGTTGCCCCATGTTTGAGTTGATACTGTCACCTCTTGCTGGTACGCCCCCAAATATTGGCTTTACATAAGAGTAACCTGACGAAGTAACATATTTATAACCAAGCGTGTTATCTGAATATAATGTTTGCGGGCGAATGCCAATAGCATTATTTGAATAAATTAATCCTGTTTTAAAGCTGATATTTTTATTGATCTGTTTTTTTAGCAATATCCCCGCAGAAAATGAAAACTCATGATGCTCCCTTCCCCTGATCTCATCTTTCCCGTCGTGGCGCCGGTTATCATCATCGTCGTCATCAAGGTTGTAATTCATAAAATCAGTTGAGGCATACATGGTCAGCAGCCAGGGGTTATTATGGGTCCGCACAGTTACTTGTGGTGCATTTTTACCCAGGCCACCCATTGGCAATGGTTGCAACAAACCTTGTTGGCCTGCCAAAAAATTACTCGCGTAAGATAAAGGCGGGGCTGTTTTTTCAGTTAGTAAGGTAAGCCTGTTTCTTAGTGCGGCTTGCATCGGCACCTGCGCCCGGGCCTGGGCAGCCATCACGAATGAATTTTGAACCGGCTCAATATGCTGTTCTCTAACTTCAGCAAGGTTTTTCTTAACTTGTTCAGCAACGGGGTTGTTTTCATTTGTGTTCCCTGCATTGGCGACTGGTGTTTTTGTCTCATAGCCTGGCGATTTTACTGTTTGAGATGTTGTTGGTTTTAACGTTTTTACGTTATCAATTATTTTGCCACTAATAGCGTGCTTTGCCTGCCTGTTATAATAATGTTGATAAATATTAAGCCCGGCCAGTAATGCAATAATTATTACAGAAGCCTGTTTTATTCGTTTTAGTTTCCGTTTATAATAAACAGTTTCAACGCCATTCAACTCTGCCTGTATGTTCTTCCACACGTCCGGGCCTGGCTCTGCCTCAAACTGCTGATAAGCGTTCCGGAAAAGCTCATCATTTTCGTTTAAATTTTTATTCATAGGCATTAAATTGAAGCCGTTTTTTGTAACCCAATAATTTTTTGCTGTAAAATGGCCCGGGCATCAGACAGGTTTGATTTGGAGGTTCCCTCTGTAATTCCTAAAAGACCGGCAATTTCTTTGTGCTTAAAGCCTTCAAGTACAAACAGGTTAAAAACCATTCTGTAAACGGGGGTTAATGACTGCACCAGTTCCAGCAGTTGTTTTTCAGCGAGGTTAGATTCGCCATCGGCATATTTCGCCGGTAGCATTGCATCTTCGTCAAGCTCTGTAACAAGGCGAAGGTTACTGTTTTTTTTGCCTTTATATTTTAACAGGGCGGTATTAACCATTATTTTCCTTATCCACCCCTCCATCGATCCTTTGCCCGAGTATGATTGTAAATATTTAAATACTTTAATAAAACCATCCTGTAATATCTCTTCGGCTTCTTCCCTGCTTTTTGCATACCACATACAAACCCCCAGCATTTTATTGCAGTACAATTTATACAGGGCATTTTGTGCAGCCCTGTCATTTTTCAAACATTTCTGTATTAGCTGCTCATTTGGGCCGTGCAAATATGAATAGTTTTGAGGCATAGATACTGCAAGCTTTAAATTGGTTGGGTATACCAAAAAAAATCCCTTTTTTTGGGCCAATACTAACCAAAATCGCGTTTTTTTCTTGTGATGGATGTCATGTGCCGTCCAAATAGCCTTAAAAGCCGGTTAAATGCCGCTATTATCGGGTGTTACATGGGAAGTTATAAGCTTATTTTGAGCAGACTTTGAAGTTTGGGAAAGGGACCGCGGGGTATTATTTCGACTTTGGCGTAAAGAAGCAGGCTTCATTCTCAAATATCTACCACCTGGGTTTAATAAAATACAATGCATTTCCATCGGGATCGGTGAAATGCAGAAAACTGCCGCCTTCTTCCTGCCTTGATGAATATGGCATGGATAAATCGTCCAATAATTGCTTTGCACCATCAAAATCATCTGCCGTCAACCCGATAGAAATATTTCCCTCGCCGCCGCCGTGGTCGTCTTTTGAAGGGTGCAGGCCAAGTACCACGCCCGGTACGGCTAACTGCGCATAGTGGTTCCCCCAGCGCTGTTTTACCGTAAACCCTATTGACTGATAAAAGGCAATAGAAGTATCCATATTTCTTACCATCACGGTTACATTGGCTTCGGTAATTGTCATGACGAAAATTTTGGGGTGAAAAATTAAAACGCCACACTAAATTATGCAACTTCAACTGTAACATAATCCTCACGGACAGCATAGAGGTGCGGTTCTGTAAAATTCGTACCAATAGTTTTGACAAGGAAAAGAAAAATGCATCAGCAATTTTAGTCTATTTCTTTAATATTTCTTTTGCCCTCTGCCTTTTGCCTTTTACCCCTTGCCTTCTGCCTTCCACCTTCTGCCTTTACTGCCCTATCACAAACTTGCCATCCCTTGTCATTTCTTTCCAGTCATCTGTACGGAAAGGCACAGCCGGAAAGCCCTCTTTGTTATACAGGTTTGCAGTTCCTGCATAGTCTGACCATGCAAAACGTACAGCAACAGGGTTAGGTACTTTGTCAGAATAAACCGCTAAATGGTCTCCTTCAATAGCAGCTTTTGCCGGGTAGAATATATGGTCGGTCCCGGCAATTTCAAAGGCCTGCAAGTCGCCACCTTTTGCAACCAACCCGCCACCAGTGTATAAGAACGAAATATTTATTTTGTTACCTGCAACCTCCATTTTTTGGTACATGGGGCCACTAAACATATTCTTTTTACCGTACACTTTATTTAAAGCAACTGCTGCAAGGCGTTTGCCTACCTCCTGCTTATTTTTCGGGTGAATATCTTTCTCTTCTCCTACATCCGTCGTTACAGCCATGCCGGTGTTGTTTAAGGATAATGTCATTGTTTGCGCCTCCCGCAACTCGGCCCAGGTGCTGCCGTTATTGCTGTTGCCATTGGCAGAATTAAAGCTTGCCAACTGTACAAAAAGAAAGGGGAAATCGCCTTCACCCCAATGCCAGCGCCAATCCTGTATCATTAACGGGAAGGCTTTGCGGTATTGATATGCCCTGCCTGCGTTAGCCTCGCCCTGGTACCAAATGGCACCCTCGATGGCATAAGGTATCAGCGGATTAACCATTGCATTGTACAACAGCGTTGGGTAGCTGTTTGGCCCAATGGTACTGCTCATAAAGGCGTCTTCAACTTTAAACTTCCAGTCCCCTGCAAGTGATTGCGCGTTACTACCAATAGTAAACTTCATATCGCCGGCATCTCCATAAATACCACCGCCGCCGCCGGTATCTTCCACGCGCACCGCAATTACATTTTTACCCGCTTTCAATACACCCGCAGGTATCGTATATTTTCTTTTGGTATTGTAGCTTCTTATGCTGCCAACCTTAACGCCGTTTACATAAGTAATATCATTATCATCAATCATGCTTAGCTCAAGCACCGCTTCTTTCCCAGCTTCATCCGGCGCAACTGTAACCTCTTTTCTAAACCATACAAAGCCATCCAGGTCCGGCAGGCCTTTATTCTCCCATAAGTTTGGTAACTGCATCACCGGCCATTGGCCATCGTTAAACGCGGCGTCTTTCCATTGTTCTGTTTCACCAGCCGCAGGCAAAGGCCCCTGTAAGGCAGTTAGCTTTTGTATCATAGCAGCTTTCTTTACCGCAGCAAACGAGTCAAGGTTAAGTTGCGGCATGCCTGCTATCATAGTTTTAAATTCGTCGCTTTCTTCAAAGCCGTGCCGGCTCGTCCACGTTTCAACATGTGTGCCACCCCACGACGTATTGATCAACCCTATCGGCACATGCAACTGGTTATATAACTCGCGCGCGAAAAAGTATCCAACAGCGGTAAATTCGCCGGCTGTTCCAGGGCTGCATATTTTCCATTCGCCGCCCGCAATATCATCTTTTGGAGTAACGCTAACAGTATTGGGCACTTTAATGTGCCTTATTTGCGGGTAATTGGCGTCAGCTATTTCTTTTTCGCTATTTATGGTACTGCGCACTGCAAATTCCATGTTTGATTGCCCTGAACATACCCACACCTCGCCTACCAGCACATTGGCCAGCGTTACAGTGTTGCCTGCTTTAACAGTAAGCACAAATGGGCCACCAGCTTTTTCAGGGTCAAGCATTATCATCCATTTACCAGTGGCATCTGCCTTAACCGTTTTATCTTCCTGTTTATGAAACTGCACTGTAACTTGTTCGCCAGCATCAGCCCATCCCCACACAGGTATTTGTTTGTTACGCTGCAGCACCATGTTATCGCCAAATATTTTTGGCAGGCGTACATTGGCGAAGGATGAGACAGAAGACAATGCAAGAATAAAAAATAACGGAAGGATTATTTTTTTCATATAGCGTATTTTTTTAGCAGAAAAACAATTATCCTGATAATAGAAAAAAGCAGTAACGCGAAAGTCACTGGAAAATTTATCCTGTCAATTATGCACTACAGTATTGTCGCATCCGCGTTTTACTTATACCCATTCACGATTCACCCCAGGGGTTTCAGGATTCACGATTGACGATTTACGTTTCTCACTTTTCACGTTCTCACATCCTCATTTCAGTTTCAAATCATCAATCACACCCTTTATCCTGGCCTCAAGCATTGCGTGTGTTTCATCGTATTTTTCCTTGCTCTCAAGCTTTGTGCACACGCCAAAATAAAATTTTATTTTAGGTTCAGTCCCGCTAGGGCGCGCAGATATTTTGGTGCCGTCAGCCAAAATAAACTGCAGCACATTGCTCTTTGGCAGGGTTATATCATGCGTTTCACCTGTTTGCAGGTTTTTGCCAACCTGAAGCTGGTAGTCAAGCAACTCAACTACCGCAGAACCGTTAATAACCTTTGGCGGGTTATTGCGGTAACCCTGCATCATTTCGGCAATTTCTTCCTGGCCGCGCATACCTTTTTTTGTAATACTTATAAGGTGTTCAAGGTAAAAGCCGTATTTAATATAAAGGTCTATCAGCTTATCATATAAGGCAACGCCTTTTTCTTTTTCATAAGCAGCCATTTCGCATAAAAAGGCGACTGCACTTACTGCATCTTTATCACGCACTTTATCGCCCACCATCATGCCAAAGCTTTCTTCACCACCAATTACGTAATTTTCTTTGCCCTCTTTTTCTTTTATAAGCTCCGCAATCCACTTAAAGCCTGTTAGTACGTTATAGCATGCAACACCATTGTCTTTTGCAATTTCATCAATCATATCGCTTGTTACAATGGTTTTCACCACCATGTCGTTCGGCTGGGCAATGCCTTTGGCCTTGCGTGCCTCAATTAAATAGGTAAAACCCAAAACCGCAGTTTGGTTACCATTCATAAGCACCCAATCGCCTTTGTGGTTTTTAATGCCAATGCCTACACGGTCGGCATCGGGGTCTGTACCCAATAAAATATCGGCATCAATTTCTTTGGCTTTTTTTACGGCCATACTCATGGTTTCCTGCTCTTCAGGGTTGGGGTAATTCACTGTAGGGAAATTACCGTCAGGTGTTGCCTGCTCAATAACTATGTTAACGTTTGTAAAGCCAAATGTTTTAAGCACCTGTGGCACAAGCATAATACCGCTGCCATGTATTGGCGTGTATACAATTTTAAGATCGTGCTGTTTGGCTATAACATCAGGGTATACGCTTAAAGTTTTTACCATTTTTATATATTGGGCATCCATATCGCTGCCTATAATGGTAATATTCTCTTCTCCACCGCTCCATTTTATATCGTCAACGGTTTTTATTGCATTTACTTCATTCACCACATTTTTATCATGCGGTGGTACAAGCTGTCCGCCATCATTTCCATAAGCTTTATAGCCGTTATATTCTTTGGGGTTATGGCTTGCGGTACAAACAACGCCACCCTGGCATTGCAATGTGCGTACGGCAAAACTTAACTCAGGTGTGGGGCGCAAAGCATCAAATAAAAATACTTTAATGCCGTTAGCGGCAAAAACATTGGCAGTTGTTTCTGCAAAAAAACGGCTGTTGTTACGGCTGTCGTGTGCAATAGCAACCCTTATTTCAATACTGCCATACAGGTGTTTTAAATAATTGGCAAAACCCTGTGTGGCAGTGCCAATAGTATATTTATTCATGCGGTTGGTACCAACACCCATAAGCCCGCGCATGCCGCCCGTGCCAAATTCAAGGTTTTGATAAAACGCATCAGTAAGCTCGTCAGGATTGTCAGTTTGCAGTCTTTTAATTTCGTCTTTGGTGGCCTGGTCATAATTACCGTTAAGCCATATATCTATTTTTTGCTGAATAGCCGCATCCATAATCGTGGTGTTTAATTTGGATGGCAAGTTTAAGGATAAATAATGATTTTAGAATGACAAAGTTTGTCCACAGCATTTTGCACCGTTACTCATTTTATATGCGGCATACAAAAGTTGTAGAAAATAATTCCAATACGGTGCATTATTCAAATTTGTATTTAAAATACCAGCGCAATTGTTGCATTATGCAAAATTGGTATGGCAATTGCATTGTAAATAAAAATAACTTATATGAAAAAATTAACCACCATTTTAATTATCGGCGCAGTTGCAGGTGCTGCCGTATGGTTTTTTAATACTAAAAAAGGTAAAGAAGTATTAGACAGCATTAAAGATACCTCTGGCGACCTGGCCGATAAACTAAAATCAGGCCTGAACACCGTTAAGGACACAACTGCGAATGTTGTTGAAAAAAGCAAGAAATATATTAGCAGTATGAACAATAATGTACAGGAAGCAGCTAATTAACCTTAACAGACAAGTACAATAGTGTTGCCCCGCCGTGGCGGGGCATTTTTTTTACAGTAATGCAGTTAGCATAGCCGTAATTTAATATGTTTACGGCGCAATGTTTACTAATGAAACATAAACTGCTTGTTTTACTGCTGCTTTGTACATTAACACTATTTGCCAAACCGGCAAAAGTTATAAGGGTTATTGACGGTGACACCTTTGTTATTGAAACCGGTGAACACGTGCGGGTTGTAGGTATAAACGCCCCTGAAATGAGCACTGTTTACGGCGAGCCTGCCAAAGAGCACTTGTTTGCTTTAATCGACGGCAAAACGGTTGATCTTGAGCCAGACCATATTTCAAAAAATAAAGATGTTTACGGCAGGCTGCTGCGTTATGTGTACCTGGATGGTGTGGATATTGATAAAAAAATGGTTACAGATGGCTATGCCATCGCTTTTTTAAAATATCCTTTTGACAAAGAGGATGAGTACAGCCGGGAAGAAACAAAAGCCAAAGCTGCCAGCCTCGGCATTTGGAAAGACGGCGAAGGCAGCGCCAACAGCACCTCTGAAAAAACCGCACCCGCCAGCGGTGGTGCAGGCAACCCGGGGTCAATAACACAGATCATAAAAGCCTTATGTGCCATACTTGTTGTCGCAATTTTTATTGGCACGACCAGGAGGCGTCGCCGAAAATAGCCAACCCGCTGTTAATATGCCCGCCAATAAAACCGGCGGCGTTAAATACGTCGTACATACTAACTGTAAAGTGAGTTAAAAATATTTGCGGCGGTGTATAAATACCTATATTTTAAAAAATATTTAATTTTGTTGCTATTTCCTTTGTATGCCTGAAAGGTTATCCATCGCCCCGGAACAATTAATTCACCTGTTGCAGTCAAAAAGCAAAGAGGCTTTCTCTGCGCTTTACGACAGCTATTCTGAGGCTTTATACGGCATTATATGCCGGATGGTTAATAATAAAGTTGCTGCCGAAGATCTGTTGCAGGATGTATTTGTTAAGATATGGAAAAAAATTGACACATATAACAGCACTAAGGGCACCTTATTTACATGGATGATAAATATTACGCGGCATGTATGTATTGATTACCTGCGCAGCAAACAACACAGGCAGGAGATGAAGGTTACAGGCAGCGGATTTGAATTTGGAGAATCAATAAAAGCAATGCCATTTGAGCCTAATTACGATGTTACCGGTGGCGATCTGCATAAAATAACCCTGCAGTTGGAGTTGAAACACAGGCAGGTAATTGAGATGGTATATTTTAGGGGCTATACGCACGAAGAGGTTGCAACGCTTTTAAATATACCGGTTGGCACAGTTAAAACGCGCAGCAGGGCCGGTTTAAAGCAACTGCGAAATTTATACAATTAAAAAAAGTGGGAATGAACGTAAAGGAATACATAGAAAGCGGGATAATAGAAGACTATTGCCTTGGATTGCTTAGCCCTGAAGCAATGCAGGATGTAGCCAGGAATGCTGAATTATATTCCGGAATTAAAAACGAAATTGAAGCGTATGAAAACGCGCTTGCCAAATACGCGTTTGCCCTTGCTGAAAACAAACCACAAACATTAAAGAAAGATATTTTTGCCGCACTTGATAACCTTGAAGCAGAAGAAAACATTTCTGCGGAAAACCTGCCCATAATAAATAAATACAGCGACGCGGGAAACTGGCTGCGTTTTGTAAAACCCCTGCTGCCCGAAAAATTAAACCGAAGTTCAATAATACATGAGTTGCCCGCAAAAAACGGGATTGAACAATTTGTTTACTGGACATTTGATGATGTACCGCACGAAACACATGAGGATGAGCAGGAAACTATTCTTTTACTTGAAGGCGAATGCCGCTGCTATATTGATGATGAAGTGCACGACCTGCAGGCCGGCGATTTTTTGAGCATACCATTGCACAGGTCGCATAACGTAACAATATTAAACGGCCCTGTATTGGCCATTGTGCAGCGGGTTAAAGTTGCCTAAACAAAAGTGCACGTATCATTAAAGCCTATGCTTTTTTAATAATGAGCGTCTGCTATTTAAATTTTTCTTGTTATTTTGTTGTGTAACATTGCTGATCATTGCCAATCATCTGCTTACACCTAATTTCAAAAGTTTACATGAAAAAACTACTGCTTTTTGTTTGCATGCTGCAAACAGTTGTACTATATGCACAAGCCTCCGTTGAAAATTATCCTGTTGATTCTGCATCGGTAGAGCATGCAGGCGTTCCCAAGGGGGAAATGTTGAAATTTACGTTTGACACTTCAAAAATCTTCCCGGGCACCACACGTACCTGCTGGGTGTATGTGCCCGCACAGTACAAGCCCTCCTCCCCTGCCTGCGTGTATGTAAACCAGGATGGCATACAATGGAAAGCGCCAACCGTTTTCGATAACCTCATCAACAATAAAGAAATACCGATAACCATAGGCGTTTTTGTTACACCGGGTGTAGTTAAAGCGCCAAATGCCAATGCGCTTGACCGCTATAACCGCAGCTACGAATATGATGGCCTGGGTGATAATTATGTGCGTTTTATTTTAGAAGAATTGCTACCTGCGGTAGAAAAACAAAAAACAAGCGATGGCAGGCAAATACATTTGTCAGTAAATGGTAACGACAGGGCAATTGGCGGCAGCAGCAGCGGAGCCATTTGCGCATTTAATGCAGCCTGGGAAAGGCCAAACGCTTTTTCACGCGTGTTTAGTTGCATAGGCACTTATGTTGGCCTGCGCGGTGCAGACAGGTTTAAAGAGCTTATACGCAGGTATGAACCTAAACCTATACGGGTGTTTTTACAGGATGGCAGCAACGATTTAAATATATACGCCGGCGACTGGTGGATGACAAACCAAACAATGGAGCGGGCGTTAACCTTTGCCGGCTACGAGGTAAACCATACCTGGGGCGAGGGTGCCCACAGCGGCAACCAGGGCACAGCAATTTTTCCGGATGCAATGCGCTGGTTATGGAAAGACTGGCCTGCACCAGTTAAAGAAGGCCGGTCAAAAAACCAATTTTTAAATGACCTATTGATACCCGGCGAGGATTGGGAACTGGTGGGCGACAAATATGGCTTTACTGAAGGTACGGCAACCAACGCCCAGGGCGAGGCTTTTTACCAGGACATTCCCGCATCAAAAACATATAAAGTAGGTTTGGATGGTAAGTTAACCACGCTGCCGGTGTATGCTAAAAAAGCCAGTGGCACAGCTTTTGGCCCTGATGGAAAACGATACGTGGTTGCTGGTGAAACCAAACAAATAATAAGTTACGATGATGCAGGTAAAGAAACCGTTATTGCCGACAGTATTAATGGTAACGACCTTGTAGTTGCTAACAACGGCAATATTTATGTTACCGCCCCCGAAGGGGTACAAAACCCAAGCAAGATATGGTTGATAAAACCCGGCGGCGAAAAAACAATTGTTGACCTGGGTTTAAAGTTCGCAAATGGTATTGCGCTTACGCCAGACCAAACACAGGTATACATTACCGAATCAGCAACACATTGGGTTTGGATTTATGATATACTACCTGACGGGAAATTAACCAATAAACAAAAATATGGATGGCTTGAGGTGCCCGACAATGAGGAAAATGCATGGCCTGATGGCCTTAGGTGCGATACTGCGGGGCGCACGTATGTGGCTACAAGAATAGGTATCCAGATATTAGATCAAACAGGGCGCGTAAATGCAGTATTACCTGTGCCGGGCAGGCAATCGTCAAATGTTTGTTTTGGCGGCGCAAATTTAGATGTGCTGTATGTTACCTGCTGGGATAAAGTGTTTCGCCGCAGGTTAAAAACCAAAGGCGTTAATACTTTTGAAAAGCCCATAAAACCCGCAGCGCCACATTTATAAAGCTTATAATTCAACACCACACTTAACTGTGCCCCGCCACGGTCTGGCTGTGCAATTAAAAAAACAGTGCGGTAGCAAGTGAAATATATAAGCGGTAGTATTCTAAAGTAAACCAGCTTGTACATTTATCACAAAAATTTGTATGCCGCAAGACACAGAACAATTGCGTTATCCTATTGGTAAATTTGAAATTCCCGTTGTAATTGCTGCAGAACTTATTGGTGGGTGGGTTGATGATATTGCCGCCACACCGCAAAAATTGAATGCGCTTGTTGATGGCCTTACGGAAGAGCAATTGGCCACACCTTACCGCCCCAGTGGCTGGACAGTACAACAGGTCGTCCACCATTTTCCAGATTTTAACGTGAATGGCTACATGCGCATAAAGCTTGCATTAACTGAAGATACACCTGTTATTAAGCCCTATCTTGAAGATAAGTGGGCTGCTCTGCCGGATAGTGATAATGGAGACATTACGCCCTCACTTACTATTATGAATGGATTGATACCGCGCTGGGTAAAACTATTACGGGCATTAGATGCAAATGATTTGAAAAGAAAAATATATCACCCGGAAGCTGAGAGGGAATTTAGTATTGAAGAGCTTATCGGCAATTACTCCTGGCATAACCGCCACCATATTGCACATATTCAAAACCTAAAAACACGCATGGGTTGGTAAACAGCCTCTTCCTGTTATCCCTTCACCTCCCCTTCTAACCTGTGCCCGCATACTGCAAAACCGGCCCTTAGCAAAGTTGCTTTTGAAGCGGGGTTGTTTAAACCGCAACGCGCAGCCGGAACCCTGCCTTCCAGGTAGCATGTTTTTTTTAACTCCTGTATCAGAAAGCTACCGTACCCTTTACGGCGGCTATCCTCTCTTACCTCCATGTACAAGTCGGCGTAGGGAATATTGTAATGCAGCAGAAATCCGCCTGTTGCAACAACTTCGCCCTCCTGCTCTAAAACATAATCACCTTCCGGCTCACCCTTGTGCTCAAATATATTCTCCCCCGTTTTCTTTGCCCTGAAAATAACCCCGGGGCATGCAAGCGCGGTTACAGCATTATCTTTAAAAAGTATCGCTTCTGCATTAATATTTTTGGCAAACCTGTAAAGCATCGCTGTTATCAGGGCATCATTGCTTTGGCATGCAATAAAGCTGGCTTTTGAAACCGGTAAAAGTTTATCAAAAAAAATCTCAGCTATATTTCTAAACGGCGGAATTACATAAAATTCAAAAATGGTGTCTCTTTTGTTTCTGTCTGTTTCGCCGTATAATGAACCGTAGCCAGCCATTAAACCGTCAACTAATAATAGGTAATTATCAGCCCAGTTGCGCGCGTGGTATGAATTACATACAAACTGAAAATTGCCTTCATGTAAAAACAATATTCTCAAAGGTTTTATAGTTTCCTCATCCGCGCGGGTTATTGTTATTTCCATATAATCAGCTACGTTTACTAATAAAATTATATGCATCAAATATAAATAAATGCATTGGCAGCATATACAAATATTCAGTAGCTTCATCGTTCCAAAAAACAATCGTCACATGAAAAAAATTATCTTCCCCTGTATTGTAGTTATATGTGTTTTTGCGGCCACTGCGTTTGCACCAAAAGGCAAAAGCGGGTGGGTATCGTTATTCGACGGCAAAACAATGAATGACTGGAAAGTGGGCGATAATGCCTCAACTTTTCGTGTTGACAGCGGGATGATAATTGTAAATGGCAACACCGCCCACCTGTTTTATAATGGGCCTGTTAACAATCACGATTTTAAAAATTTTGAATTCAAGGCAGATGTTATGACGATGCCCGGCAGTAATTCGGGTATCTATTTTCATACACAGTTTCAGCAGGGCAGCTGGCCTTCAAAGGGGTATGAAGTTCAGGTAAATAACAGCCACACCGATTGGAAAAGAACCGGCAGCCTGTACGATATTGTTGATATTAAAGAGAAATATATACAGGACAATGTTTGGTATACCGAGTATATTAAAGTGGTGGGCAAAAGGGTAATTATTAAGCTGAACGATATTGTGGTGGTTGATTATACCGAGCCTGCCAACCCGTTGCGCCCAAAAGGTGAAGAAGAAAGGCTTATTTCTAACGGTACATTTGCACTGCAGGGCCACGACCCTAAAAGCAAAGTATATTTTAAAAATATAATGGTGAAGGTGCTGCCATAAAAGATCGCAATCGCAGGCAAATCATTCATCAATGGTGTGAAGAATATTGTTCTTTATAACATCATCTAACTTGTCAGCTTCCTGTTTCAGCATTCCAAATATTTCGTTCGTTTCGTTGTCTAATTTGCTGGCATCAATAATATCCAGCAACCCCTTAATATTTGCCAGTGGCTGTCTTATTATATGAGAATTGTTAAATGCAATTGCCCGGAATTGCCGGGATTGCTTTTTAATTTTTTGTATGGCAGGAAGAAAAATAAATATTACTTCAATTATTACTATGGCCAGGGAAAAAGCAGTTAAAAATAATTCTTCTATCTTAAACCGTTCCACCTTCGCGTCAGAGTTGCCATTTACCGCTGCTATAAATAAATCCAGTTGCTTTACATAGTCTGCCTGTTTCTTCAACAGTAAAACAAATTTGTTATAATTGTCACTATCAGAGCTGGCGTTTACCATTACTGCTTTGGAAAATTCCCCGTAAGTAATGTCCATATCATTAAACATCTTAATATAATCCGCATCTTCCTGTACCCTCTTTTTATCAAGTGCAAGTAATAATTTATGTGTTGTGTAAAAATCGCGCAGTAAGGTATCAAGCGAGGGCTGTGTTAATATACCACCAAGGTTATCGGCTGCAACATTATTTACCACCTGGTTGGCTAAAACCCGTTGGTGGGTAGCGGCAGCTGTAATTGCCGTATCAGACTTCATGTCGTCAAGGGAATTCTGCAATAACAATTGTACTAACACGCACAATACAGTTATGGACAGTGTGAGAACAATAAAGGGTACCAGCAGGATATTGGATTTTTTAATATGTCTCATTTGTGCTTGCAATCTTAACCCTCTTTTTTACGTTCGGGCAATGCATTGAATAAAATAAGTTGTGAATATATTCCTTTTTTATAAAAAAAGTTGCCTTGAAAAGCCATTGTTAAAAACAAATCCCTATCATCCTTTATTTATGAATCCCGTACCAATTTTACGCGATTTTATACCGCAATTCGGCGGTTAAAAAATGAGGTTTTTTTGATTATTGATTGATTGCCTTAATATTGCATGGGTTTAAAAATTGCTTTTGCATCCTATTTTTGATGCAAAATTGATTTTTTTTACACCCGCGGTATGGTATTGCGCAGGCCGGGGTGTAAGTGCACAAAAGCCTGGTTAACGTTACATAGCCGGTAAAAAATTATTACGAAAAAAAGAAATGGCGAAAAATTTATTAATAGTAGAGTCCCCTGCCAAGGCAAAAACTATTGAAAAGATATTGGGCAGCGATTTTGAGGTTAAAAGTTGTTACGGGCATATACGCGACCTTGAAAAAGACGATATGGGCATTGATATTAAAAAAAACTATGCCCCGCGCTATATTGTACCTGAAGACAAACAAAAAGTGGTAGCTGAACTAAAGAAACTGGCTAAAAAAAGTGACGAAGTTTGGCTGGCAACGGATGAGGACCGTGAAGGTGAAGCAATAAGCTGGCATTTATGCGAGGTGCTGGGCCTTGACCCCGCAAGTACCAAACGCATTGTTTTTCATGAAATTACAAAACCGGCAATTCGCGCCGCTGTTGATAATCCACGCACTGTTGACCTTAACCTTGTTAACGCCCAGCAGGCAAGGCGCATTTTAGACAGGATAGTTGGTTTTGAATTAAGCCCGGTTTTATGGCGTAAAATGAGCATGCGCGGCTCACTGAGTGCCGGGCGCGTGCAAAGTGTGGCAGTGAGGCTTATAGCCGAACGGGAACGCGAAATAAATGCCTTTAATACTACCAGCAGCTTTAAAATCGAGGCCTTTTTTGCTGCTAATGATATTAATAACAAAAAAGTAACCTTTAAGGCAGAAGGCAGCAAACAAAACACTGCCGAAGATGCTGAAAAGTTTTTAAAAAGTTGTGCGGGTGCCGGTTATAAAGTAAGAGATATACAGGTAAAACCCGCACGTAAGTCTCCCGCAGCGCCATTTACTACATCAACCCTGCAGCAGGAAGCAAGCCGTAAAATGGGCTACGGTGTTTTTAAAACCATGCTGCTGGCGCAAAAACTTTACGAAAGTGGTTATATAACGTATATGCGTACCGACAGTGTAAACCTTAGCGATACCGCGGTGCATGACATTAGGGCCCAGGTAGGTAAGCAGTACGGTGATAAGTACGCACAGGTACGAAAGTTTAAAAATAAGAACGAGAGTGCCCAGGAAGCACACGAAGCCATTCGCCCCACATACATGGAAAATATGACGGTGGATGATACAGATGCAAAAAAATTGTACGAGCTTATTTGGAAACGTACCATGGCCTGCCAGATGGCCGATGCAGAGCTGGAAAAAACCACCGCAAAAATTGATATATCAACAAATAAGGCCGAGTTAACGGCCCAGGGCGAGGTATTGAAATTTGATGGTTTTTTAAAAGTGTACATGGAAGACCATGACGACGACGAACCTGAGGAGGAAGGCGGTGAAGGTGTACTGCCCCCTTTAAGGGTTGGCCAGCAGCTTGAGTTTAAGGAAATGAAGGCAACTGAGCGCTTCAGCCGGCCTGCACCAAGATATACGGAAGCCAGCCTTGTAAAAAAGCTGGAAGAACTGGGTATTGGCCGCCCGTCTACCTACGCACCCACCATTTCAACCATACTAAAAAGATTGTATGTTGAAAAAAGAGATAAAGAGGGGGTAAAGAGAGATTTCAGGGTGTTGGTGTTACGCGATGACAAAATTTCAAAACAAACCGACCAGGAGAATACCGGGGCTGAAAAATCAAAGTTGTTCCCCACTGACCTGGGGCTGGTTGTAACAGATTTTTTAAACCAATACTTTGCCGATGTAATGGATTATGGTTTTACCGCCAGCATTGAGCAGGAGTTTGATGAAATTGCCGAAGGCAAGGTAAAATGGACAAAGATGGTAGATGGTTTTTATAAGCCATTTAAAAAGGATATTGAAAACACGCTGGAAACTGCTGAACGTATTAGAGGTGAACGTGAGTTAGGCATTGAGGCTGGTACAGGCAAACGTATAACAGCGCGCATGGGCCGTTACGGCCCGATGGTACAGATCGGGGAAGTTAACGAAGAGGAAAAACCACGTTTTGCCAAGCTAAAATCAACGCAGAGTATAGAAACCATTTCGCTCGACGAGGCAATGGAGTTGTTTAAGCTGCCGCGCAACCTGGGCAAGTTTGAAGGCGAGGATGTGCTGGTGAATATTGGCCGGTTTGGCCCTTATGCTTCTCACGACAAAAAATTCTACTCCCTCAACAAAGAAATGGACCCCTATAGCGTAATGCTTGAAGAAGTGGCACCGATGATTGCGGAGAAACGTGTAGCAAAGGACGAGCGTACCATAAAAGTTTTTGAGAAGGAAAAAATACAACTTTTAAAAGGCCCTTATGGCCCTTACATAAAACAAGGCCTGCGCAATTATAAACTCAGCAAAGAGCAGCAGGACCGTGTTGCCGATCTGTCCATTGAGGAGGTGAAGCAAATAATGGAGGAAATAAAAGCCAACCCGCCGAAGAAGAAAGGGGCAAGGAAGAAGTAGCGTTTGGTTGTATTTGGTTCATGGCTCATAGTTCATGGTTCATAGCCAGGAACGATGCGCCTTCTTTATACATAAATAGTTTAAAACAACACCAGGCATCAAAGTATTACGTTACCTTCTTGCTATGAACTATTAACCATGAACTATGAACAGCCCCCGCCCCCCAACTTCTTCACACCTGTAGAATAACTTTAGCTTCTAATTATCAGAAATCTACGTTAGTTTGTAGTTAATATTCTAAGATGCAGGAAAACCGTGAAATATCAGCCTTGTTTACGCTAATCGATGACCCGGACGAAGAAGTGTTCAGCACGGTAAGCAACAAGATAGTGGAGTATGGCAAAGGCATTATTCCCAACCTGGAAGATCTTTGGGAAAATACCATTAGTGAGGATGTGCAAACGAGGATCGAGATGCTTATTCATCGCCTGCATTATTCTGATTTATTGAGGGATATACGCGAATGGGGAAACAGCCCTTACCACGACCTGCTTTTTGGTGCTTTACTTGTTTCAAAATTTCAATATCCTGAACTGCAAACCACACCCGTTTTGCAGGAGATTGAAAAAATACGCCGCAATGTATGGCTTGAATTAAACAGCTTTCTTACACCGCTTGAGCAGGCAAACGTAATTTCAAGCATTGTTTACAACTATTATAATTTAAAAGGTACCGAGGTTGGGTACACCAACCCGGATGATTTTTTTATACACAAGGTTTTGCAAAGCAAAAAAGGCAATACTATTAGCAATGGCATATTATATTTAATTCTTGCCGAGTTGCTTGATATGCCTGTACGGGCTATAAACATCCCCAAACAATTTGTACTGGCGTTCTTTCATTCTGATTACGACCCCGCAACGTTTAGTGGTCACCCCCAAACTAAAATAAGTTTTTACGTTGATGCCACCACAGGGCAGCCTTTTACACACAGGGATATAGAGAATTATTTTAAACGTATCTCAGTCCCTCCTACTGTTTCCTATTTCAAGCCTCTCAGCCATAAGCGCGTTATCCAGGTTTTAATTGAGGAATTGGCCAAATGTTTTGAAGCACCGGGCGTGCAGTATAAACGAAATGAGTTACTGCGCTTGGGTGATGAGTTGGACTGATGTATTCGTTTAACCTAAGCATTAAGTTCGGATGCTTGGGCAATGCCATCAATTACGGATTAAATAGCCTTGTTCCTCTATGTTTGTGTTGTATTTTTAACACATAGGCGCAATAGGAAACATAGGAACACATAGAAACAGCCCAGGTAAAGAAGGGGACATAGAAAAGCTTCGCTTTTTGCACATAGTGCGAAGTGTTTTTCTTTCGGGCTTTCTGTGATTAACCTCTTTTCTTTAACACTATATTTAATGCTTGTCCTTTTCCGCAACCATCAATCTGCCATCTGTTCCCTACCTTTGCGCCACTAATTACTGTTTTATGAAAAAAGGGTTGTTTTTAATTGGCCTTGTAGTGGTAGCCGTAGCTGTTTATTTTATTTTCTTCAACAAAAGTGATAACCCGGCAAATGACGGCCCAAAGCAGCAACCTTTAGCACAAAGCAAAAATACCCCTGCATTTACAACCCCTTTTAATGCCGTGCTGCAGGCATATTATGGCCTGCATGACGCTTTGGTAAATTGGGACACAGCGCAGGCTTCCGCAAAAGCAAGTTCCTTACAAGGGCTGTTGAATAAAGTGCCCTTTGATTCTTTAAAAGCTGATAGTTCAGTAATATTGGCTGCAAAAAGCGTGGCATCAAACGTTACTTCAGATTGTATTGGCCTTGCAGGTGACTCGGCCATCGCAGATAAAAGAAGGTCATTCGCTGAGCTTTCCGAAAATATGTACAGCCTTTTACAAACCGTTAAGTACGATCAGCAGGTTATTTACCACATGCGCTGCCCTATGGCTTTTGGTGAAGACAAAGAAGCTTTTTGGCTGAGTAATATTGACAGTATCATAAACCCTTATATGGGCACAAAGCACCCTAAATACCACGCCGCTATGCTGGGTTGCGGCAATGTGCAGGACTCGCTTGATTTTCGTTCAAAATAATTATTCGACGCCTCTTTTGAAATTTTGTGCTGATGAAATATTGTATAACCGCGTGCTTCGTTTTTGTAACAGCATTATCATCATTTGCACAACAGAAGTTTACTTTAAATGGCTACGTAAAAGATTCGTTGACCGGTGAAACACTTATCGGCGCTAATATTGCCGTAACAGGGCAATCAACAGGGATTACCACAAACCAGTATGGCTTTTTTTCTGTTACGTTACCGGGCGGTGAGCATCATTTAATTTTCTCTTATATTGGTTACCAGCCACAGGAAACGGTTGTGGATTTCAATGATAATAAAACCGTAAACATACTGCTCGTGCCACTGTCAGCAGTGCTTAACAATGTTACCGTTTTGGCAAAAAAAAGAGAGAACAATGTAAAAACGGCACAAATGGGTAAGGTTGAGCTTTCCATAGCAACCGTTAAAGCATTACCCACATTTTTGGGAGAATCAGATATTTTAAAATCCCTGCAATTGTTGCCCGGCGTGCGCAACGCCGGTGAGGGCAATGCAGGTTTTTATGTACGCGGTGGTGGTGCAGATCAAAACCTTATTCTGCTTGATGATGCCGTTGTGTATAACACCGGCCACCTGTTCGGTTTTTTTTCCGTCTTCAATTCAGATGCTATTAAAAGCCTGTCGCTCATAAAGGGCGGCATGCCTGCGCAGTATGGTGGGCGGCTTTCATCTGTAATTGATATCGCCATGAAAGACGGCAATGTTAACAAGCCTGAAATTGATGCGGGTATAGGGCTTATCGCCTCAAGATTTTCCATACAGGGTCCCATTAAAAAAAATAAGGCCTCTTACATCCTTTCAGCCCGCAGAACTTATATTGATGCATTGACTGCACCGGCGCTGGCGTCAGGCAATTACAAAGGCTCTGGCTATTATTTTTATGATGTTAATGCTAAAATAAACTACCAGTTCTCCAACAACGACAGGCTGTATTTAAGCGGATATTTTGGCCGTGACAAATTTGCATTCAATAACCAGGAACGCTCTTTTAAAACATCTATCCCCTGGGGTAATGCCACTGGAACACTGCGCTGGAACCACATTTTCAGCAAAAAATTATTCGCAAACACAACACTCGTTTACAATGATTATAACTTTAAGTTTAACGGCGCTCAGAACGATTTTGCATTTAACCTGTCCTCCGGCATACACGATCTAAACGGCAAGATTGATTTTGATTACTACGCATCCCCAACGCATAAGGTTAAATTTGGCGCATTGTATACATATCACACTTTCATCCCAAGTGTGTTCAGCGGCAGCCAGGATTCAACAAAGTTTACGCCCAACAGCGCGCAGGAAAAATACGCCAATGAGTACGCATTTTACATACAGGATGATTGGGATATAAGCAAGGCAATACGATTAGATTATGGCCTGCGCTACAGTTTGTTTCAACAGGTAGGCAGTTATAAGTCTTACACAACAGATGCAAACGGCAATAAAACCGACAGCACAATATATTCCAAAGGGCAAACAGTAAAAACCTATGGCGGTTTAGAGCCGCGGTTTACTGTTCGCGTTTCTATAAACGATAACAGTTCTATAAAGGCAGGCATTACACGCAACCTGCAATACATACATCTTGTTAGCAATGCCGGTACTACCCTGCCAACCGATATTTGGGTGCCCAGCACTTTGCTGGTAAAACCTCAAATTGGCTGGCAGTATGCGGCGGGTTATTTCAGGAATTTTAATAACAACATGTTTGAAACATCGCTGGAGCTGTATTATAAAACCATGCAGAACCAGATTGAATATAAAGAAGGCTACACACCCAATACACTCACTGACCCGGAACAATCGTTTGTTTTTGGCAAAGGCTGGAGTTACGGAGCGGAGTTATTTATAAATAAAGTAAAAGGCCGTTTTACCGGCTGGGTTGGTTATACGCTATCATGGTCATGGAGAAAATTTCCTGACTTAAACCAGGGCCTAAAATATCCAAGCCACTACGACCGCAGGCACGATCTTTCTGTGGTTGGCATGTATACTATCAGCGCAAAATGGAAAGTATCTTCAGTATTTATTTTTGGTACCGGTAATGCCATCTCCCTGCCGGAACGTTTTTATTTTATTGGCGGCGTATTAACACAACAATACAGCGGTATAAACCAATACCGCATGAAGCCTTATAACCGGCTCGACCTTTCAGCAACCTACACGCCAACGCCAAAAAAGCCGCGTAAACGCACTACAAACTGGGTGTTTAGTATATATAATGTGTACAGCAGGTTAAACCCCTACTTTTATTATTTTAGCCAGGAAGGTTCAGCATCAAACGGCACCTTAAACGTAAGCGCTAAACAGGTTTCCTTATTCCCTATCATCCCATCCGTTACCTGGAACCTGCATTTTTAAGAAGTTTAAAGTTTAAAGTCTGAAGTTTAAAGTTTTTACGGAGGATGGTTAACCACAGGGGCACCGAGTTTCCGGTTTAAAATTTTTACGGAGGATTTTCGTCCAAAGGCACGCTTCGGACTATGTGCAAAAGCGAAGCTTTCTATGTCTCCTTTTTCATGTGTTTTTTATATATCCCTTTCAGTGTGTTCCTATGTTTTCTATATGCCTATGTGTTGAAAAAAAAATCTGTGAAACTCCTTAAAAAACTCAGTGGAGCTTAGTGTTCTGGTTTCACACCACTTATTAAAAAATTTAATCAAACATTTCACGTAGCTTTATGTTTCACATATTCGGGTTGCGTTTTTGCAATAAATGTTCAATCGTCGCCCTGTCCCGTGCATCTCAATTTTCCAAAATTTACTATTAATCATATTTAGCCAATGTGGCCAGAGTTTGTTCCGGCAGATGATATCAACCTGCTAAAAAGTTACAGTTTTGAAACTATTAAAAATGCATTTGACAGCATTACCATCGATTCTAAAATTGATTTTAAGTATCGCCAGGGTGGATGCCAGCAAAGGGCACAGTTGATGTCGATGATTTTAGAGAAGAAGTTAAACATTCAGCATTCCAAAATATGGCTGTTCGCACCTGCCACGTTACAGACGGGGGATATCAGGGCAATGTTTATGGAAGATGAAAACAAACTCTCCCCTTTTGATATTGTAAGCTGGAATTATCATGTTGCACCGGCCGTGCGGATCGAAGAAAATGGTGAAACCAATATTTATGTAATTGACCCATCAGTTAATAGTACGCAGCCTGTTACTATGGGTGCATGGTTTAACAGCATAGGCAATAGCGGTGTATGCAAATACAGTTTTCACAGCCCGCAAAAATATTTCTTTAATTGTTTATACAATAAGAACAGTGAGTTGACCACCATTTTTGACGGCAGTTTTTTTGAATACGCCAATCCCGACAAGGACAATTTGATAATGGAAAAAGGCCTTGCAGTTAATGATACTGCTATGGCTGTTTACCATAAATACATTCGCCCGCTGGCTTTAGCGGCAGATGAAAAAGATGCATTAAAGCTTAGTGGCCTAAAGGCAATTTTTGGTAACGCCTTTGCGCTGGATATGTTGTTTTCGCAAAATAGCAGCGGGTTTGAATACAATACTACCCACCGGTATGTTATTACTTATTACAGCGACATAATACTTGACGCAAAAGCAATATTTAACCAGCAGCTTGTTTTTTGGACAAAATATGTGAACGCGTTACTGTAGTTTATATTTATATTCTAAAACTTTTACTTCATTTTTAACACAGCATAATTAGGATGCTCAGGGTTCACTATTAGTTCCTGCCGCAAGGGGTGTATAAGCACGTCCATTTCCTCCATTGGTATTGCGCCCAGTAAAGGCTCACAATCTCCTGGCAAAACAAATGCGTTACATGTTGCCTTCCGGTTTGCAAAATGCACATGTATAGGCCCTACCACATCATATTCAACAACCCGGCCATCGGCAACCTGTACTTTGCGCCTTTCAATCAGTGGCAGCTCTAACTGAGATTGTATTGTCTCGTTAATAGCCATCATGTATGCGCCGCTATCAACCATCATTATTACGTGCATACGCTTTACTTCTTCCTCACCAATTATATTTCGGCGGGCATTTTCATGATCCACTGCATTTATCAGGTCAATATTTGCATATACTAATCCCATAGCCTGTTCTTGTCCTCCAAAATTACATATTTACTGCGTACATTTAGTGGTTTGTGGCCGCCCAAAAGTATTTACCCCGTTTTGCTTATCATATCAAATTACCTTTTAATTTGCTTTTTAGCTTTTAACCCACCTAATCAACTTCTCCCTATCTTTAGGCTGATTTTTTTAACGATTGAATTGTATAACCATGCATAAACTATTAATAACCGCCATAAGCATGTTTTCTTTATTGTCAGCCATTGCTCAAAAAGAAATGCCGCTATATAATGGAGCTATCCCAAATGCAAAACCTTGTGATATAAAAGAGACTTCCAGCACCAGCGGTATATTAATAATAAGCAACATTACAGTACCTACTTTAACCGCTTATATCCCGCCTAAGGAAAAGCAAAATGGCACGGCTGTATTAGTTATACCCGGCGGCGGCTATGGCATTGTTGCCGCTGGCCACGAGGGCGCGGATATTGCCAGGGCCTTTAATGATGCCGGTGTTACCGCATTCGTGTTAAAATACCGAATACCAAACGATGCCTGCATGACCGATAAAATGTTTGTGCCGCTTATGGATGCACAACAGGCATTATACATCATCCGTAAAAATGCTGCAGAATATGGTGTTGACACAGCCAGAGTTGGTGTGATCGGTTTTTCTGCGGGCGGCCATTTAGCTGCTACATTAAGCACTCATTTCGACAGGCCAGTACGGAGTGAATTATCAGGCGCAAATCTTCGCCCTAACTTCTCCATGCTCATCTACCCTGTTATAAGTTTCCATCCGTCAATCGCTCACATGGGTTCAAGAGAAAACTTAATAGGCAAGAATGCCGACGAAAAATGGGTGAATTATTTTAGTAACGAAGACCAGGTAAATGCGCAAACACCGCCCGCTTTTTTTGTACACGCTTCTGACGACGACGTGGTGCCGGTTGCAAATAGTATAGCTTACTACAACCAGTTGGTTAAATATAAAATACCTGCTGAACTGCATTTGTATGAACATGGTGGCCATGGCTTTGGGCTTAACAACCATACCACGCAGGATAAATGGTTTGATACTTGTTTAAATTGGATGAGGACTAATAAGTGGCTTTAGTTGGTTTATTAGTTGATAAGTAAATACAGGTTAATTGGGCCGGGTTGCATGGTAATTGGTTATAAAACCAGCAATTGGATTATTATTGTGCCATTCATGTATTTCCCTCCTGCTGCTGGTTTAATATCGGTAAATTACAATCGCACACAACTAACCATAACATGTCTTCCCACAAGCGCAAATCTATGCCAGACTATGGCGTTGATGCTCCCCGCACGGGCATAGCTATTCTTGTTGTTACCATAGCCGCTATTATACTTGCCATTTTTCTACATTATTCTTCAAACAATAATGCAAGATCGATCAGCAATATTATTTTTTCGCTTGCGCCCACAGGTGTGATAATATTATTTTTAATGGTAATGTACCTGCGCGTTGAAAAATTTCGTCACCGCGACAGGATGTTAAACATGCTTACCTGGAACGGTGATGAGCAGGTGCTTGATGTGGGCACTGGCCGCGGCTTGTTAATGATTGGTGCCGCCAAGAGGCTTGTTGTTGGTAAAAGCATTGGCATTGATATTTGGAATAATAAAGACATGGCGAACAACAGCAGTGTTGCAACCATGGCCAACGCAAAGCTGGAAGAAGTAAAAGAACGGATCACCATTTTAAACGCCGACGCGCAGGATATGCCCCTTGCCAACAGCAGTTTTGATTATGTACTCTCAAACCTTTGCCTGCATAATATACCCACCAAACAGGGCCGCGCTAAAGCATGTGCCGAAATTGCCCGCGTTTTAAAAACCGGTGGTACCGCGCTTATTTCAGATCTAAGGTATACAGCTGAATACGCTGAAGAATTTAAAAACCTTGGTATGGATGTAAGCCGTTCTTTCTCTTTTCTTGTTGCCCCGGTAGTGCTGCATATTGTAAAAGCGGTAAAGAAATAACAACCTGAACACGCAAAACAGTATGTTATACACTTCTTTTTCTATATTTGGCTACTTTAATATATTCTATGCAGCCCCCGAAAAACAATTACACAATAGCCACGCCAGGAACTTCAAATGATCATATAGCAGAAAGCAGCGGTAAAACATTCAAAAAAGTTGCATTACCAATAATACTTGTTTTGTATGCCTTCGCCATAAAAGCGCAGATGGTTGATAATTACCTTGAAAGCATCCGAAATAATAAAGCAGCACTTACGGCTTTTTTCTCGCTTATGCCAAAGGGCGGCGACCTGCACAACCATTTAACCGGCTCCATCTACACCGAAACATATATTGATTACGTGGTTGATAACGATTACTACATCAATACCAAAACGCTTGAAGTTGCTGATAAACCCGGAAACTCCATTGACTGGCAGCTCTTTTCAACACTCCGTAAAGCCGGGCAGCTAGATGCCTACAAACAAAAGCTTATACAAATATGGAGCGTAAAGGACTATAACGGCGTTAGCTACCCTTCGGACAAATTGTTTTTTGAGACTTTCCCGCTATTTGGCGTTGCCAGCAATAAAACCATTGAGCAGGGTTTACTGGAATTAAAGAACCGTGCAAAGGCCGAGCATGTAAACTATATTGAAACGATGACAGGCACCGCAGGTGATGACGCAGCAAAACTGCCAGCCGGTAACCTTGACGATGAACTGGAGGACGCGGAGGATAAAAAAGATACCGCGCTAACTTTCAGGATACTTGATACCATTTACAACGCAATTATACAGCCGCTTAAGCCTGTGGCGGCGGCCAATAACAAATATATAAGCGACATGCACTACAGGCTGGGATTGGATGATGCCGATTTTACCATTCGTTACCAGTTTGCATTTGTACGGGTTATCGCACCTACCCTTGTGTTCAGGAAAATGGTATTGTCTTTCGAGGCTGTATCAACTGATACCAGCAAACTTTTGGGTGGTGTAAATATTCTTGCCCCTGAGAATAACGATATTTCCATGCGCGATTACTGGCTGCACATGCAAATGTTCAGGTATTGCCGTAACAAAACGCAGTACAAAAATGTAAAATGCAGCCTGCATGCGGGTGAACTGGTGCTTGGCATGGTTAAGCCGGAGGAGCTTACCTGGCACATAAACGATGCCGTGCATGTAGCCGGCGCAAACCGTATTGGGCATGGTGTTGATATGCCCTACGAGCATGATTGCTACGACCTGCTGAAGTATATGGCCGCCAATAAAATTGCTATTGAAATAAACCTGTATAGCAACCAGTTTATTTTAAAAGTACAGGACGACAGGCACCCCATTACGCTGTACAAGCAGTTTAATGTGCCCATAACTATAAGCACTGACGATGCCGGGGTACTGCGCAGCAACCTGATTGAACAGTATGTGCTGCTTGCCAGCCGCTATAAAAATATTGCCTATAAAGACATAAAACAATTTGTGTATAACAGTATTGAATATAGTTTTATACCTGACGAAAAAGTAAAAGGGCGCATAAAAACCCAGCTTGATAGCCAGTTTGCCGCGTTTGAAAGGAAGATACAGGAGATTGTAAAATAACGAGATTGTTGAATCAACTAAACGATACTATGAAGCCGCTAGTTTTTACCTTTTTAGTTTGTGTTCTTTTTTTCAACAGAACACAAGCGCAGTCGAAATTTGATACTACTGCGGCTATAAATCAACGACTAAAAATAATGTGTGACGCCGTAAACAAAAAAGATTTTAAGACATTCATAAAATGTATTTACCCAAAGCTTGTACAAATAACAGGTGGTGCGGCAAAAATGGAGGGCGATTTAAAAAAGTCTTTTGGCGATAGCAGTTCAAAAGACGGAGCGAATATGTCCGTATCAACGGGAAACCCCTCAAAGATCATTTTAGCTGGCAAAGAATGGCAATGTACTATACCGGAAACAATTAAAATGATAGATAAAAATGGGGATTTTGTACGGAAATCCACTCTTATTGCAATCTCATCTAATGCAAGAGATTGGTATTTTATTGATACTAACAATATTCCCGTTGAGGTTATCAGGGCAATGTTTCCAAATATTAGCATCAATCTTGTGATCCCGGAGGCGACTTCGCAACAATCTATACAAAATTAACAATTGAAGCCTTGAGCATGACTAAGGAGGCTATATATCGCTTCATATGCTCTCATAAACTTGCGGTTATCGCCACAAACAGCGCCAGCGGTCAACCGGAAGCAGCCGTTGTAGGGATAGCCGTTACACCTGCTCTTGAAATTGTATTTGATACCATAAATACCAGCCGCAAATACCAAAATATTAAACAAAACCCATACGTGGCCCTTGTAATTGGCTGGCATAACGAAACTACCGTACAGTACGAAGGCGAGGCCGTTGAGATAAGCGGTGCTGACGATGATATTTACAGGGAAACCTATTATTCAGTATATCCTGACGGCAGGCAGCACACAGCTTCCTGGCCGGGGTTGGTGCACTTTAAAGTAGTACCAAAGTGGCTGCGATATAGCAATTTTAACCAGCCAGCCGTTGTTGAGGAAATGAATTTTTGAAATATAGCCTTAAAACATGCTGAATTTCTGCCTGGCCGAATAATTAAACGGAAAAGTTATAAAAATACCCATCCTTCCCGCTTTTACAGTGCCTTTCACTTCCACCAAAAAATCGCTGGCAAAAACCGTAGTAAGGGCATTTTTAAACATATTCTTCATACTAACCTGCATTTTACAGGGCAGCGCAAATTCGCTGCGTTTGCTAACATGCATTAATGTGTCAAGGTTAAAATGGCCAACATAATTGTGCTCAACATATACGTCGCAGTCAACTTTTTTCAGTTCAACGCCAAAATTATTAGGGTTAAAATACACAAGGTCCATACTTACGTTACTATGGTCAAAACCCAGGCTGTCAATCTTAAAATTCTTCATATCCCTGTAATCAAACCCCTGCGGTTTTTTACAGCTAACAACACACAGCAAAATAGCCAAACCCAAAAAGTAACGCATACAATTATTTGTATGCAAAATAGCTTACAAACGGTTTGCACTGCAAAATCTTTTTGTGAATTGTTAGGTTTTTAACATGCGTATTTGCATCGTTGCGCCGGCTTTTTTCTTCGCTCCCAATATCTCATTTCGCGTTTGGCGTTGCATAGCTGTTTACTAAATAGGGACTTAACGGTTATTATGGGCTGGTTTTGCCGGCGTTAAGCCGCCTGCGCAGTATTAAATAATTATTTGGCCAAACAATTGTGCCGGCTGATTGTATGAAATAATCGGCAAATTTTATAACTTAGCCCAACTAACACTTAACGTATGAAAGCACCTTTACTAACTCTCTCTGTATGCCTTTTTATGTCGTTATCCAGCCTGCAGGCCCAGGTTAATGTAAAACTTGTAAAAGACCTTTATCGCTTTGGCAGCTCAAAGCCCAATAGCCTGGTGGTGGCGGGCGACAAGATGTTCTTTTTTGCTTTTGACGGCACAACCAACGCATTGTTTGTAACAAAAGGCGACAGCGCATCAACCATTGATCTGGGGCCAACGGGCGCGGTTAGCTACACCTTTAATTTTCTTACAGCCTATAACGGCAAAGCCTACTTTGCTGTTGATGACAACAGCCACGGCACGGAGCTTTGGGTAAGCGATGGCACGGTTGCCGGCACAAAGCTGTTTATGGATATTTATCCGGGCAGCACTGCCTCAAACCCATTATACCTCACTGTGGCTAATAATAAATTGTTTTTTATGGCTGACCTGCCCAGCAACAACAGGCAATTGTTTGTAAGCGATGGCACCGTAACAGGCACCAAAGTAATTAAGAATGATTTTTGCGACAACTTTAATGGCACAACCACGCTGGTTGTAAACGGCAATGATGTGCTTTTTAAAAGCGATAATGGCACGGGCCCTAATGTTGGTTATGGGTTGTGGGCGAGCGATGGCACTGCGGCGGGCACAATATTGCTTAAAGGCGATTTTAACCCTGCTAACGGGGCGGGCAACAGTGCATCGCTTAATGGCAAGGTTTATTTTGGCGGGGATGATAACGTAAACGGTCTTGAGCTTTGGGCCACAGACAATACGCCGGCAGGCACATACCTGGTAAAAAATATAAGCCCGGGCGATGGCGGCGGCGTATTTGCCAACAGCAGCCCGCAGGCATTTTGCCTGTATGGCAACAATGTATATTTTTCAGCTACAGACGGCACGCATGGCCAGGAGCTGTGGGTAACGGATGGCACGAGTGCAAACACGCACATGGTGAAAGACGTTGAGCCGGGCAGCAACGGCAGCCTGCCATACCACAGTATTGTGTACAACAACAAGCTGTATTTTATAGCATGGGGGCTTCAGCAGCTTTGGGTAACCGATGGCACTGATGCCAACACAAAACTGGTAGCGCCGCTTAGCAATAACAGCCAGTTTGCTGCTATATGGAATAACCTGATGTACTTTGAATCGCCCGATAACCCCGTAGTGTACCAAAGCGATGGCACTACTGCCGGCACAGTGCCCGTGAAGGCTGCCAATACGGCCTCGCCTATATACTATTCATCAACCGACTACCATTATACTGTGTTTAACAACGAACTATATTTTAGCGGCGAGGTAACCGGTATAACCGAAGGGTACGAACTTGTAAAGCTTACCACAGGCGCGCTGCCGGTTACGCTAACATCCTTTGCCGGGCAAGCGGTTAAAGGCGATGATTTATTAACCTGGCAAACAGCTGCTGAAAGCAACACTGCCTATTTTGAAGTGCAGCAAGCTGCTGATGGCGTCAATTTTATAAAAGCAGCCAGCATTGCCGCTGCCGGCAACAGCAATAGCCTTAAAATATACAACTACCAGCAAAAAAGCACGCTAAACCCCGCAGGCTTTTACCGGCTTAAAATGGTTGATAAAAACGGTGCGTTTGTATACAGCAACATTATAAAAATCAGCCGCAACAATATAGCGGGGCTTACTGCCTTTTACAACAGTGCAGGCAGGCAAATAATTATACAAAACAATACCAATACGGTTTGCAATTGGCAACTTTATACGGCCAGTGGCGCGCTGGTTAAAAAGGGCGTGTCATCGGCGGGCAGTATAAGCGTACCAGCCAGCGGCCTGGCGGGTGGCGTGTATATGCTTGCATGCCAAAGCGCTAGCGGCAATAACAAGTTTACTTTGCCGGTATTTTAGGTATAATACTGAAAAATGGTTTGTAAGATCGGCTAAGGACTACTGCCGATAAGCGCTTGAAGAAAGTTTACTGAAATCGGTTTCGGTAAACTTTCTTCGTTTATGGC
>Ga0206931_1015_pt1 | contig 60812 bp, 57 predicted proteins | sample Alteio_BWOrgHeat_17_FD_152946 | JGI IMG/M metagenome (GOLD analysis project Ga0206931, IMG submission 152946) | Enriched cells from forest soil in Barre Woods Harvard Forest LTER site, Petersham, Massachusetts, United States -... | ecosystem: Environmental > Terrestrial > Soil > Temperate forest >...
CGCGATAGCTGGCTCTTCCGCGAACCGAAACGACTCGTCCAGCTCGCGCAGCAAAATGTCGACGATCTCCGCGAATCGCTCCGGGCTGGCCTGCTCTCCGTCGTTCAGGAAAAACGCCATGCCTTTGAAAAAATTCTGCTCCGCTGGAAATCGGTGCGGCCGCATGTCGTCATTGTGCGCGAGAAAAAGCATCTTGAGCATTGGCGCGCGCGGTTGCAATCCCTTGGCCCGGAAGGAACGTTACGCCGCGGCTATGCGCTCGCGCTCGATCCGCAGGGGAAAATCATTCGTCAGGCCAAACCCGGACTGATCGGCACCGAGGCCCGCGTTCTCCTCGCCGAAGGCTCGCTCGATGTTAAAATCGAGCGAATCGCCAAGCCGGACAAAAAATCTTAAGGCCGGGGATTCTGCCAGGGATTCGCTTTGTGATTGATCTCTGAAGGGCTGCGCGAAAAAACAGTCGTGGCTTTCACCCCAATCGCCTGAAATGTGTACCCGCGCGCCGCTGGAATATAATAATTGCCGCTCGTTGACTTCGTGAGAAAGGCCGGCACTTCGCTGTCCTCGTCAATCGACGGGATCGGTCGTGGACCGACCAGATCAGACTTCGGCACGAATTCATCATAACGAATCACAATTTTCTGCCCCGGCTCCAACCCCGTTGCCGAATGGGTGACTTGCTTGACGCGTGCCTTGATGACCACGTTCCGCTTTTCATTTTCATCGGTACGCACCTCCCGGGAATCAACCCAGATGACCAGCTGCTCACTCGCGGAATGCTGCATATCCAAATAGGCCTGCGACGAAAGCTCCGCCCGCGCCACCAGCGCCGACGACAATAAAACGATTCCAAGTAACAATCTGAACGTGATTTTCATGATTTTCTCCTCGCGGCTGATTGTGACCGTCTCCCCGCAAAGTTCAAGCCCGTGTTGCCACACGCGCACGGCATAAAAAATCAGGCCCTGCTTTCTCGATCTCCATCCGGCGCAGAGCCGCGCGTTTCTTAAGCGGGGATGTCGTCGGCCATTCCACAGCCATCGGTCCCGCGCCCAAAATGCAGGGCGCCACAAAAAAGGCGACTTCGTTGACCAATCCCGCCGCAAAAAATTCACCCAGCACGTAGCCTCCGCCCTCGACCAGCACATTCATGACATCGCGATGCGCCAGTCGTTTCAGCACATCGGCCACCGGCATATTTTTATAGATCAACGTCTTCTTGCGATGCTGGTCGGTGAATAGATTGAGTCCTCGCGGCAGCTTGCCCGATCGCGTCAGCACCACGCGCCACGGTTGCGCGTCAGCTTGTCGTCCCGGCAGGCGAACAGTCAGGTGCGGATTGTCCGCGCGCGCCGTTTCCGCTCCGATGACAATCGCATTCGCACCGGCCCGCAATTCATGCGCCGCTTTTCGCGCGGCCGGAGAAGTGAGCCAGCGATCATCACCGCTCGGGGCTTTGATTCTCCCGTCGAGGCTCTGCGCGATCTTCGCCGTCACCCAGGGACGACCCGTCGTGATCCAATGATTAAAATCGCGGTTCATTTCCGTCGCTTCCACCGCCAGGAGACCGGATGCCACTTGAATTCCAGCGCGGCGCAGTAACTTAAGCCCCTTACCCGCGTGGCGCGGGTTCGGGTCGATGGCCGCCACGACCACGCGCTTGAATTTTTCCCGGACAATCGCCGTGACGCAGGGCGGCGTTCGTCCATGCGTCGAGCACGGCTCAAGCGTCACATAAAGCGTGGCGTCCGCAAGCGAACGCGTCCGCTTGCGCGTCGCGCGAATAGCAATGATCTCCGCATGGTCCGCACCCGACTGCGCAAAATAACCTTCGCCGATTATTTTTCCACCGCGAACAACGATTGCGCCCACGCGCGGACGTGGACTCGTTCGTCCGTTTCCGCGCCAAGCCAATGCCAACGCGCGCCGCATGAATCGCTCATCAAGCGCCGAAAAATTCGTCGACATACCGCTCCGGGTTGAACAATTCCAAATCGTCCGGCTGCTCGCCACGCCCTAAATAAAGCGTCGGTAAACCGAGCTCCTCGCGCACCGCCGCCGCCATGCCACCTTTGCCAGAGCCATCCAGCTTCGTCATAATCAAGCCGGTCAGGCCGATGGCCTGGTGAAATTCGCGCGCCTGGTTGAGAATATTATTGCCCGTGTTGGCATCGACCACGAGCCACGAATGATGCGGCGCTTTCGCATTTTGCTTTTGCAGCGTCCGTTTGATCTTTTCCAGCTCGAGCATGAGATTGTTTTTGTTCGCCTGCCGCCCTGCCGTATCAATAATTAGCAAATCCGCGCTTTCCTTCTGCGCCGCTTCATAACTCTGGAACGCCACGCTCGCCGGATCCGCCGCCGGTTTGCCGCTAACGACCGGCACGCTTAACCGCTCGCCCCAGACTTGTAATTGATCCACCGCTGCCGCGCGAAATGTGTCAGCCGCACCAAACATTACCTTTTTCCCCTGCCCTTGCGCTTTTTTCGCCAGCTTGGCCGCCGTTGTCGTCTTGCCGCTGCCATTGACGCCCAGCAGTAAAATTACCTCCGGTTTTTCTACGATCGGCAAAGGCGGCGGCGTTCGCAGTCGCGTCGTCAATTCGCCACGCAGCCACGCCTGGCCTCCCTCGATGTCATGAGAAAAACCGCGCTTGTCCAATTCACCCGCCAGCTTTTGCGTCAGCGGCAAGCCGAGATCGGCCTCGAGCAGCATTGCTTCCCAGTCGACTTTCTCGCCCCGGGCCGGAACGAACCGGGTCACCAGTTTTTTCCAGAAGCTCATAAAAGATCAGCCGCCGGCTGGATGCCGCGCCGGTCGCGGCAAGTCGCGCTTCGCGCGATCGAGGATTCCATTCACAAACGCCCCCGAGTCATCAGCGCTGAAACGCTTCGCCAGGTCAACCGCTTCGTTGATCGTGACCACGGGCGGAATGTCCTCGCAGAACATCATTTCATAAACCGCCAGCCGCAGAATATTGCGGTCGACCGCCGCGAGCCGGCTCACGTCCCAGTTGTCCGCAAGCGTGGCGATCTTCGCGTCCAGCTCCGCCTTTTTCTCCAGCACGCCGCGAATCAGCTTCTCCGAAAATTCCCGCGTCGACTTGGCCGACTTATTCAGCGTCCAGAATTCAGCCAGCGCCTTCTCCGCATCCGCCGGATGCAGGTCGAGTTGATATAAAAATTGCACCGCACATTCGCGGGCCGCCCGTCGTACACCCATGATTATCCTTTCAGCGCGGCGACTGCCAGCGCTGCCTTCGCGGCTTCGTGGCCGCGATTTAATTTATCGCCCTTCGTGCGCTCCACCGCTTCTTTCTCCGTTTTGACGGACAAGACCTGGTGAATGACCGGCACATCGTGTTTCAAACTGATGCGCATCAACGCATCGGTGACCGCCCGGACGATTTCAGCCGCGTGCGCCGTCTTGCCCTGCCAGACAATTCCCAGCGCAATAACAGCGTCAAAATTTTTTGAGCGGGCCAGCCGCTGAATCTGCAGCGGAATCTCGAATGCGCCCGGCACGCGAACCACGGTCGTTTTATGGCCGTGCAAGCCCTTCTCCGTCGCTGCCAGCAAGGCGTCGACGTATTCCTTGTTGTAGCAGCTGGCCACAATGCCAAATTTATATTTTTTAGACATTTTTGAATTGGAATGCCGGCGTTAGAGCAAATGCCCCATCCGCTTGCGCTTCGTGCCCAGATATTTTTTGTTCTGCGGCGTGACCGGGGCGCGAATTGGCAATGTCTCGACGATCTTCAATCCATAGGCGGACAAGCCCACCACTTTCTTCGGATTATTCGTGAGCAGGCGCAGCTTGTGCACGCCGAGATCGGCCAGAATTTGCGCGCCAAGGCCGTACTCGCGGAGATCAGGCGCAAAACCAAGCTTCTGGTTCGCCTCGACCGTGTCGAATCCCTGTTCCTGCAATTTGTAAGCGTGAATTTTTGCCGCGATACCGATGCCACGACCTTCCTGTCGCATATAAACCAGCACGCCGCGGCCTTCCTTCTGAATATGCTTCAATGCATCGTGCAACTGATGCCCGCAATCGCACCGGCGCGAACCAAACACGTCGCCGGTCAAACACTCACTGTGCACACGCGCCAGGACCGGCCCACCCGATTTGATATCGCCCTTCACGAGCGCAAAGTGATGCTTCCCGTCCGTCAACGCGCGATACATATACAAATCAAAATCGCCGTAATCGGTCGGCAGCTTCACGCGCTGTTCCTGCACGACAAGTTTTTCGCTCTGGCGGCGATACTCGATCAAATCGGCAATCGTGCAGATCTTCAGCTTATGTTGCCGCGCAAAAGTCAGCAGCTCCGGCAATCGCGCCATGCTGCCGTCTTCATGCAAAATTTCGCAAATGACGGCCGAGGGATCGAGTCCGGCCAGCCGCGCCAAATCGACCGCCGCTTCGGTGTGACCCGCGCGTTGCAACACGCCGCCCGGCTTGGCCTGGAGCGGAAACACATGCCCCGGCTGGACCAGTTCGCCGCCTTCAGATTTTTCGCGTGAAAGAATCTTGATCGTCTTCGCGCGATCGGCTGCGCTGATTCCCGTCGAAATTCCCTCGGCCGCATCGACTGAGACCGTGAAATCGGTTTTGTGCGTTTCCTTGTTTTCCGAGACCATGCGGTTGAGGCCGAGTTGCGCCGCGCGTTCGGATGTAATCGGCGCGCAAATCAAGCCGCGCCCGAACTTCGCCATAAAATTGACTGTCGCTGGTGTGATTTTCTCCGCTGCCATGACGAGATCGCCCTCGTTCTCGCGATCGGCGTCGTCCGTGACAATCAGCATCCGTCCGCGCTTGATTTCAGCGATCGCCTCGGGAATCGACGCGAAGCCCTTGCGCTGCGGTGCGTGCGCGCCGTTCTTCTTGCTCACAAAAGCGTCTCCACTTTCGCCAGCGCTTCGCCCAATTTCTCGGGCTGCGTACCGCCGCCCTGCGCGAGTTCCGGCTTGCCCCCGCCTTTGCCCCCAACAATCGGTGCGATGGCCTGAATGATTTTGCCGGCTTGAATCTTATTCGTGAAATCGGGCGATACTGCCGCGAGCAGCGAAACCTTGCCCTCATGCGCCGCGCCAAGGACGAGAACGCCCTTCCAGCGATTCTTAATCGCATCAGCGAGCACCGGAAGATATCCCGACTCTGCCTCAATTTTCACTGCGATATAAGGAATATTATTTTTATTCTTGGCCGCACCGATCAAGTCGCCCGCCTGCGCCGCCGCCTGCGACTGCCACTGCGCTTCTCTCTCTTTGCTTTTGGTTTTTTCTAATTCTCGAAGTTGAATTTCACCTTCTTTTAAGGTTTTATCCAGCTTGATATAGGCTTCCCAATATCCGGCCGCCCCTTTTGAAGGCTCAGGACGATCTAATATTATAGTTTCCAAAGGCACACCGAATCTTTCAGATAGTGACATTGGGGGACCTGCTTCGGTGGGATGTGAAATGGTTCGGCTTTGAAGCCCCAATTCTTTCAATTTTTTCTGTAATGCAGTTGAGCGTTCCGTGACTTTATGTGGATCTACATTCATCAAATAATCCACAATGGCTTCTCCGCATACTGCCTCGATACGCCGAACGCCCGCCGCAATCGCGCTCTCGGAAACGATTTGAAAAAATCCAATCTCACTCGTATTGCGCACATGCGTGCCGCCGCACAGCTCCTTCGAATAATCGCCAATGGAAACCACGCGCACTTCGTCGCCATATTTGTCGCCGAAGAACTGAAGAATATTCGGATCGCCCTTCACCTGTGCGTAAGGCCGATTCTCCCACGAAACTTTTTCCTTCGCATCGATATGCTCGTTGACGAGACGATTGATCTCAACCAGTTGCTCCGCCTTGACCTGCTCACCATGCGTAAAATCGAATCGCAACCGGTCCGGCCCGACGTAAGAACCCTTCTGCCCCACATGCGTCCCCAGGACTTTTCGCAACGCCCAATGCATGATGTGCGTCCCGGAATGGTGCGATTGGATGCGCGAGCGAGCGGTTTGATCAACTATTAAAGTTACTGGATCTCCTAGTTCGAATTTTCCCTCGGTAATATGTATAATTACTCCGTTCGGAAATCTATCTAAGGCTTTAACAGGTACTTTCGAGCCGTCCTTTTTTACAATATTCCCCGCATCACTTACTTGGCCTCCCATCGCAGGATAAAAGGGCGTTTGGTCAAATACAACGATGTCATTACCCATCGAACGAACATGCGTTGCTACTTCTAAAGTTTCATATCCAACAAATTTAGTGCCGGGCAGATCAGAAAATTTATCGTCAGCAAGACTGATGACTTCCTTCTTCTGCGCTGCTTGCGAACGTTGGCGCTGTTGTCCCATTAGTAATTCAAATTTTCCGATTTCGACAGAAAGACCCAATTCACGAGCCATCAATTGCGTGAGATCAAGCGGGAATCCATAAGTATCATATAATTTAAAAGCAACGTCCCCAGTTATAAATTTCTGCCCTGTATTGGGACTAATCGCATTAACGGAATGCCCTACCTCTTGTTTGTGTAGTGAAAATGGTGAGCTTTTGGACTTTGATACTTCCTCATGAAATAACTCAATGCCACGCTCAAGCGTATTTAAAAAACTCTCTTCTTCGCTCGTCAGCACTCGCTTCACTTCCGCTTGCCGGGTTTTGATCTCCGGAAAAATGCCGCTCATTGTGTCGACCAGCACAGGAACCAGCTTCGCCAAAAACGGTTCGCGCAAACCCAGCTCGCGTCCGTACTTCACCGCGCGACGCAAAATGCGGCGCAACACATATCCGCGACCTTCGTTGCTCGGGATAATCCCATCGGCAATCGCGAACGAAAGCGTCCGGATGTGATCCGCAATCACCCGAAACGCCACGTCGATCTTCTCCTGTGCGCTGAACGCCGCCGCATTCGTCACATCAATCGGAAGCGTCGATCCATATTTCTGACCCGAAACCTTTTCGATTGCATCAAAAATAGGCCGGAAAACGTCGGTCTCGTAATTGCTGATCCGCGCGTTGCGGAAATCGGTGAAATTCTTCGTCCCCTGGATCATCGAAGTGACCCGCTCGAAGCCCATGCCAGTATCGACATGCTTCGCGGGCAGCGGCTCGTATTTGCCGTCCGGAGTCGCGTTGAACTGGATGAACACCAGATTCCAGATTTCAATGCATCGCGCATCGCCCACGTTGACCAATTTCCCCTTCGTGTCGCCCTCGGGCGTCAGGTCGATATGCAGCTCCGAGCACGGCCCGCACGGCCCCGTGTCGCCCATCATCCAGAAATTGTCCTTCTTGTTGCCGTAAACGATGTGGACTTTTGGATCGAGCCCCGCCGCTGTGAAAACTTCCGCCCAGTAATCATACGCTTCCTGGTCGAATGAGGCCGGATCACCCGGGCCCGGCTTATAGACCGTCGCGTAAACGCGATTGGCCGGAAATTTCCAGCGCCCCACCACCAGCTCCCACGCCCATGCGATCGCTTCCTTCTTGAAATAATCTCCGAACGACCAGTTACCGAGCATCTCGAAAAAGGTCTGGTGATATGTATCGAAGCCGACGTCCTCGAGATCGTTATGCTTACCGCCCGCGCGAATGCATTTCTGCGTATCGGCCGTCCGCGCCGGCTTCCAGGAAGGCGTCTGCTGGCCAAGGAAAATCGGCACAAACTGGTTCATGCCCGAGTTCGTAAAGAGCAGGTTCGGCGCATCGGGCAGTAAACTGGATGACGGCACGATGGTGTGCTGCTTTTCCCGGAAAAAATCGAGGTAGCTTTGGCGGATTTCAGCGGATGTCATAAGTTGGAACTGAGCATCATACGGCATCCCGCCACCGCCGCAAAATCAATTTTATGCCAATTTACCCCCTTGCGGTTGACTCTGCGCCGGGATGCTGTTAGTTACTGTTTGTGAGCTGGAAGCGCACTTTGTCACTCTTATTGGCCGGAATAATGGCCCTGCCGCTCTGTTGTTGCCTCACCTCCCTTCATGCCGCCAGTTCAGGCCCGGTCGGCTCGTCCGATCTCCACTCCTGCTGCCACGCATCCGCCAAAACGGCCACCACAGATAAAAAGCCCTGTCCTCATTGCGCCCAAAAGCAGCACAAGAATGTCCCCGCCAAGGAAATGAAAGTGGCCAAGGCCCGTGAATTGCAGCATCCCGTCTGGCCCGGCACTCATGCGCCCCTGCCCGATCACCACTCGAAACTGAGTCCCGCCACTTACTTCCAGCGCCTCGAATCACCGCCGCAGCCCTCTTCGTCTCCCGCGCGTCTCGCTCTCCTCGGCCTTCGCCGCTGTTAATCCATCCTCTCGTTTCCGAGTGACTCCTCCGGGCGACCGGCCCAATTAGCAGCAGCGATATAGACAACATGTTCGATCAACAAATCAATTTTTGGATAAAGAGAAGCGCGGCTCCACTCGCGAGCGCTCTCCTTTTGTCCAGCTGCGGCAGCGTCGATACGCGCCAGTCGTTCCACAACGTTCAACAAACGGTGCAAACCCAGACCGGCAACCGCGTCGAATGGCTCAAGGATGGAAAAGAAGACCGCGAAACCGAAGAATCAATCAACGCGCTCCTCCGCAACAAACTCACCGCTGACGCCGCCGTCCAGATCGCCCTCGTCAATAACCGCAACCTCCAGGCCGAGCTGGAAGAAATCGGCATCTCGCAAGCCGACCTCGTCCAGGCCGGCTTGTTGAAAAATCCCGGCTTCGCCGCCAGCATCCGCTTCCCCGACCGTCCACCCTCCCCCGCCGACACCGAATTCTCGGTCGTGCAGGATTTCCTCGATCTCGTCATGCTCCCCATGCGCGAAAAAATCGCCGCCATCGAACTCAACCAGACCGAACTCCACGTCGCCAACAAGGCGATGGACCTCGCGCAGGACGTAAAATCGGCGTTCTACTCGCTGGCCGCCGCGCACGAACTCCTGGCGCGGCTCAAGACAATTTCCGAGATCGACAATGCCGCTCTCGCCCTCGCCGAGGAACAGCACAAAAGCGGAAATATCAGCGAACTCGACCTCGAGACCCAGCGCGCCATCTCGACGCGCAACTGGATCGAAGTGACCCAGACCGAAGCCGAAGTCACCTCGGGGCGCGAAAAAATCAATCGCCTCCTCGGCCTCAAGGGATCTCAAATCTTTTGGACCATGCAACACGGCCTTCCCCCTTTGCCCGAGCGCGATTTGGTCTTTGAGTCGCTCCAATCGCAGGCGATGCAATATCGTCCCGACCTGCGCATCGCCCGCGAAGAAGCGCGCAAACTCAAGCAGATCGCCGACTTGAAGGACAACACGCGCCTCCTGCCCGGCGGCGTCAACGTCGGCGCAGACACGGAGCGCAACCCCGACCGCTCCCGCGTCTCCGGCCCCACGCTCGAAGTGCAGGTTCCCCTCTTCGACCAGGGCGAAGCGCAGGTCGCCCGCCTCCGCGCCCAGCAACGCCAGGCCGAGCGTCGCGCCGAGGAGCTCGCCACCGACATCGAGTCCGAAATCCGTGAAGTCTGCGTCCGGCTCCGCTTCGCCCGCGAAGCGACCGATCAATTTAAAAAATTCCTCCTGCCGCAACGCGAAAAAATTCTTAATCTCTCCCAGCAACAATACAATTACATGCTCAAGGGCCCCTACGATCTCCTCCTCGCCCGCCAATCCCTGGCCGAGACGGAACGGGCTTATATCAGTTCGTGGCGCGACTACTGGCTCGCCCGCACCTCGCTCGAGCGCGTCGTCGGCGGTCGTCTGCCCGAGCGCGGAATCCCTCTCAAGAAAGCTGAACCGTTAAAGGAAAAAACAAAATGAACCTCTCACGTCGCAAATTTTTCGTTTCCGCCACCACGCTCCTCGCCGCCGGCTCGTCATTCCTCGCCGATATTCTCCATGCTTCCACGCGCGACACTGCCCCCGAAACTGCCGCGCCCAATGTTAATTATCTTCCCGTCGTGACGCCGAATGTGGAATCGCTCCCCTGGACAATGAAAGACGGCGTCAAAGAATTTCATCTCATCGCCGAGCCGCTCAAGCGTGAATTCGCCCCGGGCATGACGGTCAACTGCTGGGGTTACAACGGCAGCACGCCCGGCCCGACCATCGAGGCGCAGGAGGGCGATCGCGTGCGCATTCTCGTCACCAACAAACTCGTCGAGCCGACCAGCGTCCACTGGCACGGCATTTTTACGCCGAACGGAATGGATGGCGTCAGCGGCCTCACCCAGAAACGAATTGAGCCCGGCGAAACCTACGCCTACGAATTCACCCTGCGCCAGAACGGCACCTACATGTACCACCCGCACGCTGATGAGACCGTGCAGATGGCTCTCGGCATGATGGGCTTTTTCATCATCCATCCCAAGGCGGAACCGGGCCCGCGCGTCGACCGGGATTTCGCCATCTTCCTCGCCGAATGGGCCATTGAACCGGGAACGGCCACGCCGAACCCCAACGTCATGACCGATTTCAATATCTTCACTTTCAACAGCCGCGTTTATCCCGGCACCGCGCCGCTCGTCGTCAAGACCGGCGAGCGCGTGCGCATTCGCCTCGGCAATCTCAGCATGGATAACCATCCCATCCACGTTCACGGCCATCGCTTCATGATCACCGGCACGGACGGCGGCCCGATTCCAACTTCCGCGCAATGGCCCGAGACGACCGTCGACGTTCCGCCCGGCGCAACGCGTACCGTCGAGCTTGTCGCCGATAACCCGGGCGACTGGCCGTTTCATTGCCACAAAAGTCACCACGCCATGAACGCGATGAGCCACACACTGCCCAACATGATTGGCGTGGACCAAGCCAAGGTATCCAAAGAAATGTCCAAGCTTGTGCCCGGCTACATGCCGATGGGAAGCAACGGCATGGGCGAAATGACCGATATGAACATGCCGGGCCCAAAAAATACGCTACCCATGATGGCGGGTGACGGCCCCTACGGCTCAATCGCCATGGGCGGTATGTTTACGCTCCTGCAGGTCAGGGATAATCTCGAAAATTCCGCCACCCCTGATTGGTATCAAGCCCCGGCTGATACCAAGGCGCGTCTCGTTCCCGGATAAATCAGAACGACAACAACCGTGCCTTGCGGATCATCTCGTCAACCGTATCCTCCGTCTTGAAATCGGCCTCGGGCCCGACATAACCCATTTTGATATTGAGCGAGAACGGCCATTTCTCCGATTTTTCGCGATCGAGCAGATATTGCTTAACGCGAGCAATAATGATGTCGGCAGATTTAGTCGTGGCATCGTTGGCATAGATGGCGAATTCCTCTATTCCCGTCCGCGCAATCACGTCCGACCGGCGAAAACTGTGCCACAGCGCCTGCGCAATCAGCACCATCGCGTTGCTCCGCTCCTTCTGCCCATGATGCTCGAGAATTTCGTCGAGACTCGGCACATCGACACTGAACAGCAGATAAGGCCGCCGCGAACGCGTAGCATTTTGAATTTGTGGTAACGCCACCGCGGAAAATCCGGTCTTATTATAAAGTCCCGTCGTACTGTCAACCAGCGCCATGCTCCGCAAAGTTTCTTTCAGTTGAAACCGGTCTTGTGCATACCCAATCGACCGCGACAACAAATCCGCGTTCAACCCCTCGATCGGAAGCCAGTCCTGCGCTCCCGCCATGACCGACTCGCGGCCAAGCCCTGCCCATTCCACGCTCACCATCGTGATGACCGGCGCAACCGGGACCTGCAATATAAAATCGACGAAAGCCGAAATATTCTGCGACGCGATTGACTCCAGGTCGAAAAAAATAACATCGAAGGGATTCCGGTATATGAGCTTGAGAGCTTCGTCCGTCCCGGGAGCTTCCATGACTGTAGTGTCGTATTCTCCCAGTGTTTTGATCGTTCTTTTAAACTCCCCCGCCAGGAGCGGATTTTTATGGATGATTAATGCCGACAATGGCTTGATGCCATCAAACTGACCAGCAGCGGGAAATCGACCGGCGGTGAAAATGTCTCTATTCATAGAAGCCTTTCTGTAAGATACTTAAGGGTTTTTGATCCATATTTCTACTTATCGGAGGAAGTCGGAAAAATATGAGGCCTGGTGATTTTTATAATTTTCACCTCCCACCGCACCGATAACTTCATTGTGAAGACGCTCATAGTTGAGGACGACGCCGGGACCCGCCTGGTACTGGCCCAAACGCTTAAAAAGAGAGGTTACCCGGTCACAGTCACCGGCAGTGCCGAGGAAGCCATGAAAGTTCTCAAACACGAATTTCACCCCCTCATCATTCTCGATCTCTATCTTCCGGGCATGGACGGAGTCGATTTTTGCCGCTGGGCTCGCCAGCGCACCGAAGGAAGCAGCTATTATATTCTCGTCGGCACTTCCAGCGCCGATCCCCACGATCTTGAGAAAATCCTCGCCGCAGGCGCCAATGATTACATCCAGAAACCCTATCAGCAGGGACTTTTTCTTGTTCGACTCTCGGTGGCGGAGCAACAGGTCAAAGTTCTCGCGCAACGCAAGGAAATGGAAGACAAGCTCGCCTACCTCGCCACGCGCGACCCCCTTACCCACGTCTACAATCGCAGTCAACTCGACCCCTGCATGCAGACCGCGCTCGATGCCGCCCAGCGCGGCACCATCTCCTCACTCCTCTTCATCGACCTCGATAATTTCAAGACCATCAACGATACGCTCGGCCATTCAGCTGGCGACCGTCTCCTCATCCAGGTCACCTCTCTCCTTCGAAAAAATACGCGGACAGAGGATTCCATTATCCGCTTCGGCGGCGATGAATTCGCGGTCGTCCTCCACGGCATTGGAATGGAAAAGGCCCGCGCCATCGCTGAGCGCATTCGCGTGGAGATCGACTCACTCGCCTGCCATCAGGGAGATAAAAGCTGCACCGTCAGCGCCTCCATCGGTCTCGTGCTCGTTGACGGCATGTTTTCTCCCGATCAAATCATGGCCCAGGCCGATTCGGCCTGTTACGCCGCCAAAAGCCACGGCCGTAACCGGGTCAAAACCTACGAAGTCAGTGACGCTGAATCGCCACAGACGATCGCCAATACCGGGACCGCTTATGCGGGCCAACGCTGAATTTCAGCAATTAATTTTTAATGCCGAGGGCGCGCACGTCCACCGCCACGCACTTCTAGAGATCCAGGCTAAATGCCTTGGCTGGTTAAATTCCAATTATTGAGGATTCGATGACGCCTGCTCCGCCACCACTTTTTCGTAGCACTCGGGACAAATGCCGTGGCTGAAATCGGTCGCCTTGTACTTCTCGAAATAAGCTTCCAGCCGCTCCCAGTAATCGTCCGCCGAGTGAATTTTTTTGCAATACATGCAGATGGGAACAATCTCCCGCAACGAATCGAGCTGCTCTCCAAACTGGATGATCCGTTCCGCCACCCGCAACCGCATCGCCAGCTCGCCCGAATCGAGCGGCTTGCGCAAAAAATCGTCCACCCCTGCCGCCATCGCCACTTGATGATCTTCCAGCGACGTCTTGGACGTCAGTAAAATAATGTAGGTGTAACGCTTGGCCGCGCCAACATGGGCCCGGATTTTCCCGCACAACTGCAGCCCGTCGATTTCCGGCATCACCCAGTCGCTGATCACCAACGCTGCCGGCGACCGGCAAAATTGTTCCCACGCCTCGCGCCCGTTCGCGCAACTGACCACTTCATGACCTGCCCGGGCCAGCTCGCGTTCCAACAGTTTACGCGAAACATTGTCGTCTTCAGCGATCAGGATTTTCATGAGCGTTATTCATCATCTATATCGGTCGGAAACGGCAAAATCTGAGCCCCCTTCTCTTTTAGCTCTTCGAATACTTGCGGAGCCACGCTCTTTTCAGCAGCGGCAGCGATAACCGGGAGAGATACAAAGCCAGAGTCGGAATCAGCGCATTGGCCAAAAAATGTTCCACGCCAATGACGTAAAAAACTAGAGCGGTCGAAAAATAGGTCAGCAACAACAGCGCCGACAGCCGCGTCAAGCTCATTTCCCAGGCTTTGTCCGCCTCCACGCGCCGATTGCGCTTTTCCACGACTGCGGCCGCCTTCTCAAGATTCAAGATTCTCTCTTCGATCGGCGACTCCGTCATGACTTCAGCCAAGCGCGGACCGCAAGATTCCACAAGCTGCAAAACCTCCGAGACCCATCAATAATAGACGTAACCCTGTTCGCCGTGGTCCGTTGTGTCGAGGCCTTCACGCTCTGCCTCGACCGTCGGCCGCAGGCCGAGAGTCGCGCGCAGCGCCAGCCCGATAATCACCGACGCCACCACCGCCATCACCAGCGTAATTCCCATCGCCTTCAACTGGGCAATCCACAATGTGCCGTGGTGGATCGCATCGGCCAAACCGTTCTTGCCCGCGCAGGAAGGATTGATCAGGTTCGAGTTGACGTCGCTAGTCGCTAAAAATCCGGTCAGCAGCGCGCCGATCGTCCCACCGACCGCGTGGACGCCGAACGTATCGAGTGCATCGTCATAACCCAGGGCCGCTTTCAACTTCAAGCACGCCAGGAAAGGAATCAGTCCGGCGAAAACGCCAATGATTATCGCGCCCGTCGCGTTCACAAAACCGCACGCCGGCGTAATCACGACCAGCCCGGCCACCGCGCCCGAACAAAAACCGAGCACGCTCGCCTTGCCGCGCGCAAAATATTCGGCCGTCGCCCACGCGAAAGAGGCCACCGCCGCCGCAATCGTCGTCGTCATGAACGCGTTCGCCGCAATGCCGTCTGCCGCCACTGCGCTGCCCGCGTTAAATCCGTACCAACCCACCCAGAGCATCCCCGTTCCGACCATGCACAAGACCAGGCTGTGCGGCGGCATATGTTCCTCGCCGAAACCGACCCTCTTGCCCAGCAGGAGACAAAGAATCAAGGCCGACCACCCCGATGACATGTGCACCACCGTGCCGCCCGCAAAATCAATCGATGGAATCGCCGCGCTCGCATTCGAAACACCGTTCATGAAACCCGTTGCGCCCCACACCATGTGCGCCAGCGGAAAATAAACCAGGAACATCCACGCGCCTGTGAAGAAAAGGACCGCCGAGAATTTCATCCGCTCCGCAATCGCGCCCACGATCAACGCCGGGGTAATGATCGCAAACATAAGCTGGAACATACAAAAAACGCTTTGCGACACCCAGAACCCGTAATTCGGGTTGGGCGCGGCATCAACGCCCTTCAAAAAGAAATATTCCGATCCGCCCAGGAACGGATTGTTGTAACTCGTCCCGAAAACCAGGCTGTACCCGACCGCCCACCATAAAATCGTCACCAGACCAGCGATGCCCAGGCATTGCGCCAGCACCGAAAGCACATTCTTGCTCCGCACCAAGCCTCCGTAAAATAAGGCCAGCCCCGGCAACGTCATGAAAAGAACCAGCGCCGACGACGTCATCAACCACGCGTTATGTCCCGGTCCCGGCGTTTTCGTCACCTTGCTCCCGGCCGGATCGCCATTATTAATATACGCCTCCAGCCCGGCCACCCGCTGTTCCAGCGTTGGCTCCTCTGCCGCGGCATGACTAATGCCAAACACCGACCCAGCCAGCAACACCAGTAATGCGATGAAGCGTAATCGCCGTTGGATCCAAAAGCACATAGACGGCCATGATGTCTGCGGAAACCGCCCAAATCAGTCAAGCCAGAATTGAAAATATGGCATTAGATATGATGGCCAACTGAGTAAATGGCTCAGGCGTGTCTGGCCTGGCCGCTGGTTCGATGAGCCCCGTGGCTGTGGACCTTCTGGTGCAACTTGTCGACCAGCCGATGGGCCCCATGGACCATCTTGTCCGCCCTCGTCGCAACGCTGCCGCGCCAATTCGCATAAACATCCGGGCTCGGCCGCACCCCCAGTGTCGACTTTTCATGATTACCCAGCACCTTGAACTCCTCGTTATATCTTTGCGCTTCTGGTGTTCCTATAAACCGGTTCACGCCCGCCCGGTTCACCTCGATCGGTTTCGGAGCCAATCCAGCCCTGTCCATTTCTCCCAGCTTCTTGCTGATGGCCTCGTTCATTGGGGAACCAAACCGATTCAAACCGTCCGCTTTTGCGGCGGGTGTTGTAAAACGCCGCAGATCGAATGTCGGGCCGTCTCTCGTCGGTTGAATTCCGTCGAATGGCAGCCATCGCCCCGGCATGCCGTTCTCCTGGCCCGATGACCTATAAAATGCCTGCGGCTGGCCAACCATATTCCGCACCACGACTACTGGAAATTTTTGTCCGTCCGCGGCTGTATATTGCACCGCAAACTTGGGCGGTTGAAAATGACCCGGCTCACCGCGACTTTTGGAACTATGCGGCCGCTTCGAGTCTTGTTGATATGAATCGCGGCTCGGTCGGATTCCCGGCGTCGGTTCGTCGCGATTGCCTATCTGCCTTAATTTCCTGTTCTGTTCCAGAGAAGCCGCCGTATTCAGGAAAATATTTACCGCCAGCGGATTAATCTGCTGCGCATGGGCCGCTGGAATCCTTCTTTGCAAATCCATTTTGTTCAGTTCCTGGGCGATCAATTTGTTCTCTACCGAGCCAAATTCAAAAAGCTCGTGGTGCTCATTCTTCCCCTTGGTAAAACGTTCCTTCTCGAACTTCGCGGCATACCCAATCCCGTCAAAAGGCTTCCAGCTGCGCTGGCCGGATTTGTCCACTGACATGGAACGATAAAATCCCTGCGGACCTTTGCTCGTCTGCATCACCACGATTTTTCTTCCCTCGTATTTAATCGCCTCGGTCGGTATGGGATTTACAAACGCGGCCATCGTTTCCTCCTGAAATCCGTTTCTTAACCAAAGAGCCTTGTCGTCGGGGATATAATCGTAAGCGGCCGCGCCGGTTCGCTGGGCGCTGAAGACCCGTCTCCAATTTTTACCGCCAATCCGGCGGGGTAAGAAACTCCCACGCCATAAATATCCGGACAACGCCGGATGCCTAATGTCGGATCCTCTTCCGTGTTCATTGCCTTGAATTGCAGGTTCCCCTTCAACGCCGCCGGTGTTCCGATAAAAATATTGACCGCCTCCTTGTTGACCACCACCGGTTCCGGCAACAAACGCTGCTCGTCCAACTTCATCAGCTGTTCGCTGATATATTTATTTTCTTCCGTGCCGAAATGTTCCAGCGGTGTTCCAACGACGATCCGCCCCGAATAGCGCGCCCGGTCAAACCACGCCACGCTATGCGGCATCGGGCATAATCGATCAAAGGGAAACCATTCTGTCGGTTTTGCATTATTCTTTTGCGACTTCCGATAAAAGGGCTGCGGGCCTTTGGATGTGCCCATCAACACAATACGAACTCCCTGATATTCAATAAGATATCCAGGCGTCTTAATGGGAGGGAATCGGTGAGAAGGCATTATTATAATTAAGATACATTAATATATGCTGTTGGCAACCCCCCACCCCTCCTTATTCCAACCCCAAATTTGGGGTTTTCCTGCCCCTCGTAAAATGAGAGATTAATCTGCTACCCATGAAATTGATCCGCAACCACGACCACGACAGCCTCACCCTCCTCGGGAATTCCCAGGCTTCCCTCCCCACCTCCCCATCCCGGGCCAAACTCGAAACGTTTCCCAACCCGAACCCAAAACGGAATTACTCCATCCAGCTCGATTGCCCCGATTTCACTTCTCTCTGCCCCGTCACCGGCCAGCCCGATTTCGCTTCCATCGTCATCGACTACGTGCCCGGCCGCCGTTGCCTTGAGACCAAGGCGCTCAAGATCTATCTCGCCGCCTACCGCAACGAACCCGCTTTCAACGAAGCCGTCATCAATCGCATTCTCGATGATCTCGTGCGTGCCTGCGCGCCCCGCCAAATGAGCATCGAGGGCCGCTTCGCCGCGCGCGGCGGCATCGCCCTCACCGTCGTCGCGCAACATCCCGCCCGGCGCACTGCCAGGAGCTGACATGCCGCAAAAGGTGATCGTCCTCGTCAGTGGCGGCATGGATTCCGTCGTCGCCCTCTACCACGCCCACAAACAATACGAAGTCGTCGCCGGTCTCAGCTTCAATTACGGCTCGAAACATAACCACCAGGAAATCCCCTGCGCCGCCTGGCATTGCGACCGCCTGCGCATCCGCCATCGCGTCGTCACGCTCGATTTCATGGAAAATCTTTTCAAGTCCAGTTTGCTGCGCGGTGGCGCCAAGATTCCCAACGGCCATTACGAGGAAAAGACCATGCAGCAGACCGTCGTCCCGTTTCGCAACGGCATCCTCCTCGCCATCGCGGGCGGCTATGCCGATTCGATCGGGGCGCAGGGCGTCGTCATCGCCGCCCACGCCGGCGACCACACCATCTACCCCGATTGCCGCAAGGAATTCATGGATGCCATGAACGAGGCGCTTAAACTCGGCACCTACGGCCATATCCAGGTCCTCGGCCAGTTCGTTAATCTGACCAAGAGCTGGTTCGTCAGCCGCGGCCACGAACTCGGCGTCGATTTCACCAAGACCTGGTCGTGCTACAAGGGCGATGCGATTCATTGCGGCGTCTGCGGCACCTGCGTCGAGCGGCGCGAAGCCTTCATCCAGGCCAAGGTCGACGATCCCACCGTCTACGCCAGCACCGATCCGATTCCGCCTAAGCCGTAAACGCTCCGCATGCTCATTTCCGAAATCTTTTACTCGCTCCAGGGCGAAGGCGAACTCACCGGCGTCCCTTCCGTCTTCGTCCGCACTTCCGGCTGCAACCTGCGCTGCAACTGGTGCGACACGCCCTACGCCTCATGGGAACCCGAGGGAACCGACTGGCCCATCGATGACATCATCCAGCAAATTGACGCCTACGCCGCCCGTCATTGCGTCCTCACCGGCGGCGAACCGATGGTCGCCAAACAAATCAACGAACTCGCCGCCGCCCTGCGCAAAATGGGCAAGCACATCACCATCGAGACCGCCGCGACGATCCCCCCCGGGGACATCGCCTGCGACCTCGCTTCGCTCAGCCCCAAGCTTAAAAATTCCGCGCCCGACAATCGCCTCGACCAGGCGTGGCGCGATAAACACGAAAAGCTCCGCTTCCAGCCTGATGTAATTAGGCAATGGATCGCCCGTTATCCCTACCAACTTAAATTTGTCGTCAGCTCCGCCGATGACCTCCCGGAAATCCAGGCGCTCCTCGCCGCGGTCGATCCCAATATATCGCCCGACAAAATTCTTCTCATGCCCGAAGGCGTTTCCGCCGATGCCATTCGCGGCCGCGACGAGACCCTCGTCGAACTCTGCAAAGAAAACGGTTACCGCTATTGCAATCGACTGCAGATCGAACTGTTCGGCAATACGCGTGGAACCTGATACGGCCGAAGATTACTTCCCGTACCGCTGCATCAACTTCTCCACCACCACAGGCGTCAGTTCGTATCCTGCTTCCAGCGGATACCCCTGCCAGCGAACGATCCCGTGCGGATCGATCAAAAAGACATTCGGAATCCCGATGACTTCAAATTCATTTTTCATGCGCGCCTGCGTATCGATGGCCTCCGCGTAATCGATGGACGGCGCTGTCATCTTCCGTACCACTTCCTCAGTTTCATCCGAAATTCCGATCACCACCAATCGGTCGCCCAACTTTTTCTGGATTTGATTCAGCTTCGGAATCGCTTCGCGGCACGAAGGACACCACGTTGCCCAAAAATCGATCAGGACATATTTCCCCTTCATGGCCGGTTCCGGCGTCAGCCATTTTTCCACCACAAAATCAGGCGCCTTCTGGCCCAGGTACGATTTCGCATACAAAGGTTTGCCCTGCGTCCAGGCCGTGGAAGCGATTAAAACCAACGCGCCGAGTAAGCTTGTTTTTTTCATGATGTTCCGTCTCTCACACTATCCTTCGATTAACCGTCGCGCCACTCTTTCAGCCTGCACCCGAATTTCCGGGACCGCCGTTGTTTCGAAGAGCGCGCCGCTGCGAGTCGGCCCCATCGCAAATAAGCAGGACGAAACATTACCCGTCTTATCGACCAGCGCCCCATCCGCATCAGTGCTGAATCCCACGCCCATTTCATTCACGCAGGCGAAACCCTTGGTCAGCAGTTGACCGATCAAGGGCCGCACCGAATCGCGATACCGTTCCTCGACACCCACGCAATTAATCACCCGGTCCGCCTCCAGTCGCAGTGACTTGCCTCCCCGCAGCGCAATTTTTGCCTCGAGCCATTTTCCCTTTGTGTCAATTTCCACCACCCGCCCCGCGTGCACCTGCATCTGTCCCTCGCGCTGATAGCGCGCAATCTTCTCCTCGATCTCCGGCGCCATCCGATGCCGATGAATGGCCCAGTACGGCCTTAAATGACGCGAAAAGCGGCGCCGCTCCTCGAAGTCCAGCTGCTGCCATAAATCATTTGAGACCGGCCGCAGTGAATCGATCGCCACGCGCCAATCGATTCCCTCCGCCTCCAACTTTTTAATCTGTCGCCGCACTTCCCGGCAAAGCGCGCGCAATCGAATCGGCCCCGTAACGATCGGATCAATCTTCTGCGTCAGTCCCGCTCGATGCGGCTGCGACACCAGGCCTCGGCGCGAAATGAGATCAACTCTCACCGTCGGGCTCTGCGCTTCCAGCGCGAGCACCGCATCAATCGCCGTCAAGCCTGTCCCGATAATAAGAATCCGCTCCCGGCTGTCCGGCTCAACGCGCAACGCTCCTTCCAGCCAGGGAGATTCATAACAACGCGCGCGCGCCGCCGCGCTCACGCGGCCCGGCACCGTTTGCGATGCCCTATTCCCCAGCGCAAGCACCGCCTTGTCCGCTTTCAGCCGCGCCCCGTTGCTCAAGATAAAAGTCACGCCCGACTTGTCCGATTCCACGTCGATCGCCTCGGCGCGCACATGCCGGAATTTTTTTCCAGTCGCAGCCAGCGTCTGCTCAAGATAATCCCCGTAAACGCTGCGCGGAACGAAAGCGTGCTCGCCCGCCCCGGCGATTTTATTGTCCTGCAGCCATTTCACAAAATGCGCCGGCTCGTCCGGATAGGCGCTCATGCGGCCCGCCGGGACATTCAGCAAGTGCTCGCTCCATGGCGTCGAATAAGCCAGGCCGCGTCCCGGCCGCTCGCGCAGTTCCACCAGCGCGACTTCCCCCGGCCAGTCGCGCCGGAATAATTGTGCCGCTACCAGCAACCCGCTGCAGCCGCCGCCGATGATCGCGATCATTCAGCCGACGCTAGACGAAACCGTCCGGGCTGACCCGTAAAAAATCACAAGTTAAGCGCAGGGCACCGAAACAAGCAAATGTCCCGCCTCATTCACCGAAGTGACCAGCACCGGCAGATTCTGTTTCGCCGGCCCCTTCGTCACATGACCGTTCGGGTCGAAAGTCGATCCGTGTTTTTTGCAATAAAAGGAACAATCAGACTCCGCCTTGAGCTGGACTTTCCGGTGCGTGCAAATCGATGACAACGCCGACAGCTTCCCCTCCTTGCGAATGACAAAAAATCCCAGGCTGCGATAAGCGTCATAAACTCCGTCCTTCGCAAAATTAGCGACCGGTCCCGCGTCAATCAGCTGCCCCGCACCGCCATCGGAAGCCAGCGCCAGGTTTTCCGTCACGGCAAAAGCCGCCGCCGCCGTGGTCAGGAACAGGAATTGTCTGCGATTGATGCTCATCGTTCTTAATTAGACGACACCAGGCATCCCAAATTCAATACTCAAATACGAGACTGGTATCCACGCCCCAATTTTGATCTTCCTGGCTGCCCTCATCGATTGGGAAAATAAACACCACACCCAACCGCGGTTGAACCTGCCCGATCGCATCAAGATTGGCCCGGAACCCGATATCGCCCGTCAGGCTATTATGCCCGGGATTATCCTTGTTCATGTCCGTCGATCCGTTCAATTCAAACACCGGTATCAGCTGTTGCACTCCCGGAATCGGCAAAACTTTGTGCTCAATCGAATAACCAAAAACGAAACCGTATTCAAATGACTGCAAGCCGCCGTCATCTCCACCGTCGCCCACCAGCGTTGAATAGCCGAGGACTGTCTGGATCGTAAAATTCTCGCCGATCTTCAAATCATTAAAAATCTTGGGCACAACCTCAAAATTATGGCTCGTCTGGGTGTGGACAGGAATACCGAGCTCAAATGCCACGCCGAATGTGGAATCAATCATCCCATCGCGGGAAACATATTGATAAAACGGACAACGTGCGCCCAGGTCGATGTTATCCATGCCTGACATCGTTTGACCGTCCAACGAATCCGTCTCAAAAGCCGTCTCCAACTCCAACGTCACCGGACCAAAACCCTTTTCCACTTCACCATGGATCAAATCCGTGTGCTGCGTGCCAGGACCACCCGTATGAATCCAGTCCAGCCGCGCCTCGTTTGTTTCCCCGTCGGAATCATCGACCAGGAATGGCTCCGGAAAAGGTCCCTGCCCGTAAGCGCTGCGATGATCCAGCCAATCAAAGAGACCATAATGTGTGTTGGCTGAAACCGCAGTCGCGGGCGCGTTCAGCGGCGCTTTGATCCCCGTCACAGGTTCACCCGTCGCGCTCGGCGGCGACTCGATCCCTTCGCCCGCCCTCGCAGCGACCGACATCGTAAAAACAAGGGCTAAACCGATCATCAAAATACTTTTCATGCCAGCATTGATAGCTGGTCTAGAAACATCCCGCTGCCGTTCGCTTGTGATTAATTAGCGGTCGTTTGTGCTCAATTTCCGTGCTGGAACAATGCAATGCTTGCTCCATAACTGACTGTGGCCATGAAAACGTCGAAGACCTCCGCGCTGCATCCAAAACGCCCGGCCTTTCGGCTCAACAAAATCCTCCAGTCCTGCGTCTACCTCACCTACGGCGTCCTCTTCTTCACCGGTCTCGCCTGGGTCATCGGCTCCACAAAGGACGATTCCGCCGTTTCCAGCGCCAACGATTGGCAGCCGTTCTGGCTGAAACTTCACGGCGCCGCCGCCATTCCCGCCCTCATCATTATCGGCATCCTCATTCCCCTTCACATGCAGCGCGCGTGGAAAGCCAAAAAAAATCGCGTCACCGGCTTGTTCATGATCGCCATCAACGTCGTCCTCATCCTCACCGCGTGGAGCCTCAACTACGGCGGCGATGAGGGCGCCCGCGGCTGGATCAGTAAAATCCACATCGCCATCGGCCTCTTCTTTCCCGTCGCCCTCGTCTTCCACATCTGGATCGGGCGCAAAAAATAGCGCGACCGCAATTGCCCTAGGGGATTCCTCCCGCGACCCGCCCGACCGCCTCAATCGTAATCTCGACATGATTGTCGACGCTGAGAAAAAAATTTCCCGGGTTCTTCATGCCCCACTTCACATAAGGAATTTGGAACCGCAGCGTCACCGACGGTCTGTCTCCATCTCGATGCACCTCCACAGGAATCATGACTTCATGGTCCGCGCCATGAATATTAAAAATCCCGTGAACTTGCACATGCGATGTCCCATGCGGCGCAACTTCTCCGATCACCCGGTCGGGGCGGAAAGTAATCGTCGGATATTTCCCGGTCTCAAGCACATCATGATCCATCTTCTTGTCCCGGGACTTGTCACCACTATCGCCGCTCGTCGCGTCGACTACGACTTCACCGGTCGCCTTGTTGGTCGCGGCGTCAAAATGAACGGCACCGCTCTTTACTTTGAAACTGCCATGAACCGTATGCAGAGTGCTCCCGACTGAAAAGTCGACATGCGTGCTCGCCGGATCCAGCTCTGCGACGACTTCCTGCGCTCGGATCGGCGCGGAAACCGTGCCCCAACAAAGAAACACAAAAGCTGCCCCCGCCTGTAACTTTGTCATGAAGCGCCTACTTTTTCCGGAACGGATACAAAAACTGCTTCCAGTAACCTTGCGGTACCGGATGGTTCGCTATGCCGTAACCCTCCGGCCATTGATCTTTCGGCAAATAGTAAGTGCCAAACACGCGATCCAGACCCGGGAAATGAATCGCAAAATTCACGTCGATGGCCTCCCGCTCAAGGCCGTGATGCCAGTGATGAAACCGCGGCGTGACAATCCATTTGCCAAGCCACGTCAAATTCCACCCGACATTCGCATGAATAAATGTCGAGTGAACGTAAACGTAGAAAATATAAAAATGAAGCGACGTCTCGCTGAAACCGAGAAGATACATCGGGATGACGGTGATTCCGCGCAACACGATGATCTCCACGAAATGCATCCGCGCCCCGGCCATCCAGTCCATGACCTTCGCCGAATGATGCACCGCGTGGAAATGCCACAGCCATGGAATCCGGTGAAATGCGCGATGCACCCAGTATTGCATCAGGTCGGTCAGGAACATGATCTCGAAGAACTGTAACACCACCGGCTGGCTCGCGATCCCCGCCCTCAACCCCGTCCAATGTGTATGCGTCGCCAGCTGCAACGCGGGCCACAACGACGCATACGTCAGGCACTGCACCATCATGCTGCTCACCAGATAATAAAATAAATCTTCGCGCCACTCGATCCGGAACAACTCCTGCCCGCGATAACGCGGAAAAAGCCGCTCGACCGGGACGAAAAGAAATCCCGTGAAAATCACGTTCAGCACAAACCAGTCCATCCCGAAGAAAACGGGACTGTGCCCCGCCATCTCCGCTTCCGTGTGCGAACCGCCCAGTGTCGTCGCCAAAATCACAAAGAAAAGGGCGGTGAAACCCAGCACCTTTTTCTGGCGCAGCAACAAACTGAGAATCGCCATCAAAAACGCGATGACCAGCACCAGATGCAACGCCACCCGAAATAACGGCTGCTCATAAAGAGCGCGTATTTCGGGCACCGTGAATAACGAGGGGAAACGCATGCAGACCACCAGTAAAAATCCGGCCAGTGCGAAAACCAGCGCCACCACCCCGCTGATCCATCCTTTTCCAAATTGACGCTCGCTCGCCGCGGCTTCCAAGTCCGAACGCAACAGCTGCCGAAAACGGGAAACGATGGACATGACCCTGAAAGCTTGGACGCCGAAAGATTCAATAAGCAAGCTGATAACAGGGAAAAAAGCGGGCGAAGGGAATCGAACCCTCGTGTGTAGCTTGGAAGGCTACCGTTCTACCATTGAACTACGCCCGCGAAAACCGGCCGACCGACTTCCGCCAGCATGCGGATTCACCGCCGAAAAAGCAATCCTCTTCCCGTAGGCGGCCTTCGCCGAATTTACTAGTAACACCCTCCCCGCTCCCATAAAACGGAACGAGAATGTCGCTCGATTCCTGTTTCCCGCCGCTGCTCCTCTGGCTCGCGCAGGCGGCCGTCGGTGGCACCTTCTATATAGCCGTCCTCGCGCGGCATGGCGTTGAAAGCCGTTTCTTCGCTGCGCACAGCCTCGTGCTCGCCTCGTTCTGGCTCGCCATTTCCTGCGCCCTCGGCCTCACCGATAACTATCTCTGCGGTTTCAGCTTCATCTGCCTCATCGCTGCGTGGCGCTTCCGCAAGGGCGATCTCACCGGCGGAAAAAGCTGGCTCCTCCTCGCCGCCGCCCTAGGCGCGCTCTTCGGCCTTCTCCGCTTCGTCGTCATCGCCGAGGATTATTCCATCTGGCTCAAGCTCTGGATGCTCGTCTCCGTCTACATCGGCGTCTTCACCATGGGCATTCTCTACCTCTCCCTCGCCATTGTCTTCGCGCCCGCCGATTGGATTGACGACCCCCACTACGCATCGACCCGCACCCTGCTCCCGCTCGAGCAAGCCCTCTATATCCGCGCGCTCTACCAGATCGCCTCACTCCTCGCCATTCCGATGATCGCCGAGAAACAAGGCGTCCATTTTCTCGCCTCGATCACCGGCCGGTCGGGACTTCTCGCCATCACCTGGATCACCGGCCTCCTCCTCCCCCTCATGCTCCTCTTCCACGATGAAGACGTCGAGCCGTTCACCCCCCAACAGCAGCGCTGGCGCTTTCTTATCCTCGGCTTCTCCGCCAGCTTCAGCGTCCTCGTCGGCGCCCAGCTTTTTCTCTAGCTCGCAGCCCCGCTTCCGCTTGCCCGCGCCTCCGTTTTATCGTCTAATAAGAGACCATGACCCTTTCCGTCCACGAGCTCCAGCTCCGCCTCAAGGCCGACACCCCCGTCCGCCTCGTCGATGTCCGCGAAGAGGATGAATGGAACATCTGCCGCCTTCCCGGCGCCGTTCTCATCCCCCTCGGCGAACTCGATGCCCGCGCCGATGACGAACTCGAGCCCGAGGAACAAATCGTCGTCTATTGTCATCACGGCATCCGCTCCGCCCGCGCCCAGCACATCCTCATGACCCGCGGATTTCACCACGTCTACAACCTCGCCGGCGGCATTGAGGACTGGGCACGAGAGATTGATCTCTCCATGCCGCGCTATTAAACTCCCCTTATGAGATTCATCGAGACCATCTACGAAAAATTGCGCGAACGCCCCCGCCGCGTCGTTTTCTCCGAGGGCGATGAACCCCGCGTCGTCGCTGCGGCCGCCGAATACGTCCAGCGCGGACTCGGCCCCGCCATCATCGTCAGCTCCCGCGAACAGGCCGAGGGCGCGGCCAAGGCCGCCTCCGTCTCGCTCGAAAAAATCCAGATCCTCGATCCTGCCACCGATGCCGCCATGCCCGATTTCTGCCGCCAGCTCGAGACTTTCAACTACTACCGCCATATCTCCGAGCCCGAGGCGCGCCGCGTTCTCATCAACCCCAATTATTTTGGCACCATGCTGCTCCTCGCCGGAAAAGCCGACGCCCTTGTCGGCGGCGCCGTCTCCGCTTCCGGCAGCATCCTGCGCCCCCTCTTTCAAATGATCCGCCCCCGCGCCGGCGTCAAATCGATCTCCAGCGCCATGGTCGTCCAGGTCCCCAACTCTTCCTACGGCGATGAAGGCCTCTTCATCTTCGCCGATTGCGGCGTCATTCCCCGTCCCAACATCGACCAGCTCGCCTCCATCGCCGTCGAGGCCGCGCGCCTCGCCCGCCAGCTCTCCGCCCGGCCGCCCCGCGTCGCCATGCTCTCCTACTCCACCCGCGGCAGCGCCCTCACCGAGGACACCGAAAAAATTGTCGAGGCCACCGATCTCGCCCGCGCCCGCTTCAAGGACCAGGATATCGATGCCGAGATCGATGGCGAATTGCAGGTCGACGCCGCGCTCGTTCCCGAGGTCGCCGCCATCAAGACCCCCAACAGTCCCGTCGCCGGCCGCGCCAATGTCCTCATCTTCCCCGATCTCAACTCCGGCAACATCTCCCTTAAGCTCGTCCAGCGTCTCGCCGGCGCCGAGGCCTACGGCCAGGTGCTCCTCGGCCTCGCCAAGCCCGCCGCCGATCTCTCCCGCGGCGCCACCGTCCCCGAAATCCTCGGCACCGCCGCTCTCGTCGGCCTCCAGGCCGAAGGCTGATTCCATTTGCTTCCGACCATCCGCACTGGCAAAGTTTTTAATATATGATCCCGTCCGATTTCGGCCTGCGCGTCCGCAACTCCGTTACTCCCCGCATCTTCGTCGCCGCCACGCGTCAGGACGACGGCAAAACCACCACCTCCCTCGGCCTCTTCGCCGCTTTGCGCAAACGCTTCCAGAACATCGGCTACATCAAGCCCGTTGGCCAGCGGTTCGTTGATGTCGAAGGCATCAAGATTGATGAAGACACCGTCCTCATCAACGAAACCTATCACGTCCGCACCCCCCTTCGCGCCATGAGCCCCATCGCCGTCGAGCAGGATTTCACCAAGCGTTACCTCACCAACGCCAACACGCTCCAGCTCCATCGCCAGGTCATGGAAGCGTTCGACGAAGCCTCGTGGGAAAAAGATTTCATCATCATCGAGGGAACCGGTCACGCCGGCGTCGGCAGCGTCTTCGACTGCTCCAATGCCGTCGTCGCCCAGCTCCTCCGCAGCAAAGTCATCATCGTCAGCCAGGGCGGTATCGGCCGGCCCATCGATGAAATCGCCCTCAGCCTCGCCTTGTTCGAAAAACACGGCGTCGAGGTCATCGGCGCCGTCTTTAATAAAGTTCTCCCCGACAAAATCGAATCGCTCAGCGAATACGCTGCACTGGGTCTCGAACGGCTCGGCCTCCCTCTCCTCGGCATCATTCCGCTCCACCAGGAATTGCATCAACCCACCCTCAACCAGGTCTATCTCCAGTTGAAGGGCGACTTCCTTTCCGGCGGCCAGTACAAACGCCGCCGCGTCTCCCGCTTCGCCATCGGCGCCATGTCGTCGCGCAACGTCGAGGCCCACTTTGAGCCCGGCACCCTCATCATCACTCCCGGCGATCGCGAAGACATCATCACCGCCGTCATTGGCGATCGCGACTCCGGCCGCGCCCCCATTGCTGGAGTCGTTCTCACCGGCGGATTGCTCCCCTCGCCCGACATGCTCAACGCCATCCGCCAGAGCGATATTCCCTTCATCGCCGTTGACGGCGACATCTACTCCATCGCCTCCGCCATCAACGAAATGACCGTCAAGACCGAGGTCGGCGATCGCGACAAAATCTCCGTCATCCAGAGCCTCGTGCAAAAGCATGTGCAAACCGATCGCATCCTCGATCTCATCATGAATCGCGGCGGCGAGCCCGAATTGCCGCTGGAAGATGAGAATGACGCCACGCCTCGTTCTGCCGCGCTCGCACCCGAGCCGATCGGGAAATAAAATCGCTGTAACAGCGGATCTCTAACCAACGGACGGGCGAATGACGTGAGCCCGCAAACATGGGTGCAGCGTCACGCTGCCAGCAAACCGCTCTTGAAATAATCGTCGATTCCCTTTTCGAGACTGAATCGGGGCTTCACCTTCAACGCTTCGACCGTCGCCGAAATATCGGCCTGCGTGTGCGGCTGATAAAACGGATACGGATTCTCAATATAATCGGGCGCCAGCTTCGTCCCCATCACCCGGTTCAAATTCTCCACCACCTCGTTGAATGAACGTGGCTCGCCCGAGCCGGCATTATAAATCCCCGATTTTTTCGCCGCTGCCGCCGCCACCGTCATCGAAACGATATCGGCCACATAAACAAAATCGCGCTTCTGCTCGCCCGCCTTGAAAATGCGCGGCCGCTGCCCCTTCTTCATCTGCTGCGCCAGCTGATACATCATGCTCGCCGCCGCGCCCTTGTGCGCCTCGCGCGGCCCATAAACATTGAAATAGCGAAGCCCCACAATCGTCTGCTTGGAGTTCTCTCGCAGCCAGCGTCGCGCCAGGTTGTCCAGCTGCACCTTCGTGAACGCATAAATGTTCGCCGGTCGCGGCGTCTGCTCCGGCTTGTTGATCCCCGTCGCAATCCCGTACGTCGCCGCCGATGACGCATAAACAATCCGCGTCTTGCTCCCTGCAAAAGTGTCGAGCACGTTCCGCCATCCCTCGATGTTGTCATGCGCCTGGAACAACTGATCGTGTTCCGTCGTGTCCGTGATCGATGCCAGATGAAAAACCACGTCGATCTTCTTCTTATCGAAATAATAATTCAGGTCGATCTCACCGACATCCATCGCAATCAAATCGCCCTTGTATGTCTCCAAATTCTTAAAATGTGCCGACCGAAAATCATCAATCACCGTAATATCAGCGTCGGGATGCTGCTTCTGCAGCTCCAGTGTCAAATTCGATCCAATAAACCCGGCTCCGCCGGTCACCACAAAATGCTTGGCCATCTCCCCACCATACAGGGACATACCCTACATTCCAAGGCCATCCGAATTTCTCGATACTTTACAGGAGAAAATATCGATTTTTAGACTCGAAAATTTATCGTAAATCATTTGTTATAAATATATTATGATATATCATCTAAAATAATATTTAACAGTGGTTGAATTTGCTCGTTTCCTGGACGACCTTTACCCATGAAACGATGGCTCCAAGCCACGACGCTACTTTCATTTCTCGCGGTTATTCCCGCCCACGCCGTCCTCTATAGCGTCACCGACCTCGGCACCTTGGGCGGAGCGACCAGTTCAGCCTTTGCCGTCAACAACTCAGGCCAGGTCGTTGGCGTGGCCGATACCGCCACTCAAAGCGACGCGTTTCTATGGCAATCGGGAACAATGACCGATCTCGGCACCTTGGGCGGGAATGCGAGCAATGCGCAAAACATCAATAACCTGGGGCAGGTTGTAGGTTTCTCGACGAACGCATCCAGCGTCTCTGACGCTTTTCTTTGGACCAGTTCTGGCGGCATGACAGATATCGATTCCACGTTTGGATTTAACGCGGGTACCAGTGTTGTTTACACCATTACGGATGCAGGTCGCATGGTCGGATTCGCCAATGGTGGTCCCGGGCAGCAACCTCGATATTTCGATGGAACATCCTACATCACCATTCCGAACCTGGGTGGTGTCAACGGTCACGGAGCCCGCGGTGTCAATGATTCGGGTCAGGTAGCCGGCTATTCTTTGAATGGCTCGGGTCTTCGCAACGCCTTCCTCTGGACCAGTGGAACTGGCACGGTCGATCTCGGTACTTTGGGCGGTGCGACCAGCCAGGCGAATTTTATCAACGCATCGGGTCTCATCGTCGGCAACGCGCTCACCGGCACCGGCCAGTCGCATGCTTTCTACGATAATAACGGCGCCTCCATGGTCGATATGGGCACGCTCGGCGGCGCCAACAGCCAGGCCCTCAAGGACAACAGCGCCGGCTATATCGTCGGCAACGCCCAGGATGCCGGCGGCAACGGCCTTGCCTTTCTCTACACCGGCGGCGTCATGTATAACCTCAACGCACTCACCGACTCCTCCGGCATCGGCTGGACTCTGCAGAACGCCCAGGGAATCAGCGACACCGGCTACATCGTCGGCGTTGGCCTCGATCCCCTCGGCCAGACACATGCTTTCTTGCTGACACCAATTCCTGAACCCTCTTCAATCTTCACTCTCATCGGTGGCCTCACTCTCCTCGGCCTTGTCGCCCGCCGCAAAATTCTTCCGAAGCGTTGTGCATGAAATCCAAATTCATCGCTCTCGCACTTTTGGCCCTTTGCTCAATCTCCACCGCCTGCGCTCAGCAATATAGCCTCACCGATCTGGGCACTCTGGGAGGAACTGGATTCAACGATTTTAGTGAATCCTCCGGCATCAACGCCTCCGGAGTCGTGATTGGCGACTCTCAAAATGCCGCCGGTGACGATCACGCATTCACGTACACCACTGCCGGTGGCATGGTCGACCTCGGTAGCCTCGGCGGGCCCGGAACCGACAGCGTCGCCTACGGCATTAACTCTGCCGGAACCGTCGTCGGCTACACCCGCAACAGTGCTGGGACTCAGAATGACGCTTTCAGTTATTCGGGTGGAGTCATGACCGATCTCGGTACCCTGGGCGGTAATAGCAGCAATGCCTGGGCCATCAATAGCAGCGGAACGATCGTAGGTGATTCCAGAACCGGAACCGGGACTCGCGCGTTCAGCTATACTACTGCCGGTGGAATGGTCAATCTGGGGTCGCTGGGTGGAAATCTCAGCGAGGCACTCGCCATCAACAACAGCGGCACTATCGCAGGCGATTCAATTACTGCAGGTGGTGAAGATCATGCCTTCAGTTATACCACCGCCGGTGGAATGGTTGATCTCGGTACTCTCGGAGGAACCTACAGCTACGTCACTGGAATCAACAGCAGCGGAACCATCGTAGGAGATTCCTATGGTGTCGGCGGAGCATCAACCGATCACGCCTTCAGTTATACCACAGCCGGAGGAATGGTCGATATCGGTACCCTCGGCGGAGCCCGTAGCAATGCCTGGGCGATCAATGATCTGGGAGCAATCGTTGGCGACGCCAATGACGGATTAGGTAACGATCACGCCTTCCTCTACGTCGGCGGGGTCATGGTCGACCTCAACTCATACCTCGACGCCGCCAGTATCGCGATGGGTTTCGAACTCTATCAAGCCTACGGCATCAACGACGCCGGCCAAATCTCCGGCTGGGGGGTCGTCCTTTCCACTGGCGATGTCCACGCCTTCCTCCTCACCCCCGTCCCCGAACCTGCCTCTATCGTCATGCTCATCGGTGGTCTCTCTCTCCTCGGCCTCGTGACCCGCCGCAAACGAGAGATTAGCTCAAGAATTTGAGACCGTTAATGATTTTGTCGACATTCTTGGAATTGGCATAAATGCCAATTCCGACCAAATTAAGTTTGTCAGTAGTGGATGACAAGACAGCCTCCCGATTGTCGTGATCATTGTTTGTCTTAAATAACGGTTCAGTATAAATCGCCATGCGAACATCGCGGGACGCGGCCCGTTGATGCGTTCTTGTCATTTCCGCCGCTTCTACCCCATAAACAAAAACGGGCTGACGTAATAGCGGTGTATAGGCTTGACCACTTGCGTCTTTATAAGCTTCGCCCACGACTTCCGGATAGAATCCCGCCAAGCCGCCCGCTAAAAATGCTGTCACGTTGACTTGTTGCCAATTAAGCAGGTCTTTTCTGATAATAATCGCGATTTTTGTATCGTAAGTCATATGTTCTCCCGTACCGCTTAAGCTCTCATTTCTCCCGCAGTCCATCAAGTTGAGAATCGAACATTTGTTCGTTCCTCTCAACCTGTCATCTTCGACATCCTCCCGGCTTGCTTTTGCCTCTGTGATTTGATCTACTAATCGGAATTATGTCCCTCTCTGTTTACGAAATTGAAGAAGGCGCCAAGCTCGCGCCTCGGTTCGACCTCCACGAATTTCTCCCCTGCATCACCATGGACCATGCCTCCGGCGAAATCCTCATGCTCGGCTACATGAGCCCCGAAGCGCTCCAAATGACCATCAAGACCCGCAAAGCCACCTACTACAGCCGCTCGCGCAAAAAAATCTGGGTCAAGGGCGAAACCTCCGGCCTCACCCAGCACGTCGAAGAAATCATGATCGATGACGACCAGGACTGCATCCTCCTCAAGGTCAAGGTCGATGGCGGCGCCTCCTGCCACGTCGGCTATCGCTCCTGCTTCTATCGCAAACTCAAGCCCGGCTCCGGCGACGATCTCGAATTTACCATCAAAGAAAAAGTGTTCGATCCCGTCAAAGTTTACGGCCCCGGAGCGGCGACCCACTAAAGGACGCATGTTCACCGGCATCGTCGAAACCACGGGCAAAGTCCTGGGCCGGGAACAAGGCAAGGAATTGACCCGCCTCACGATCGACTCCGGAATCGCCGCCACCGGTGCGCGCGTCGGTGACAGCATTGCCGTCAATGGTTGCTGCCTTACCGTTGTCGCCATTGCGAAATCCCACCTCACCTTCGATCTCCTCACCGAAAGCGAAGCCCGCACCAATCTGAAATCCGTCCGCGCCGGGACGCTCGTCAACCTCGAGCGCGCCCTTCCCGCCGATGGCCGTCTGGGTGGCCATTTCGTCACCGGCCACATCGATGGCACCGGAAAAATCCGCCACTTCGCCCTTTCCGGCCGCGATTACGAATTGGCTATCGAAATCGAGCCCGAATGGGGCGCCTGGCTCGTCCCCAAGGGCTGCGTCGCCATCGACGGCATCAGCCTCACCGTCGCCGATGTCAAAGACGACCTCTTTACCGCCTGGATCATCCCCCATACCCGCCAAATCACCGCCCTCCGCGAAAAAGCGGCCGGAGACGCCGTGAACCTGGAATTTGATCTCCTCGCCAAATACGCCGAGAAAATTCTGGCGACACGGAGCGCCCTGCGCTAACATTCACCGATGCACGTTGAGATTGAAGGCCTTCTGGCGCTCCAGAGTTACGACCAGCGCGTCAGCGCCATCGAAGCCGAACTGACCCGCCTGCCGAACGAAGAAGCGCAGATCAACCAGCGCCTCACCGCGCAGACGGCCCGCTTCGAGGATCTCAAGAACGTCACCCGCCAGATTGAAGCCGATCGCAAGAAGCTCGATCTCGAAGTGCAAAGCAAACAGCAGCTCATCGGCAAATACAAAGGCCAGCAATTACAAACGCGCAAGAACGAGGAATTCGCCGCGCTCAACACCGAGATCGAACGCGCGCAAAACGAAATCACCGCCCTCGAGGACCAGGAACTCGAGCTGATGTCCCGCTACGAGGACGGCCAGAAACAGGTCGCGCAGGAACAAGCCAACCTCAAGACTTTCGAGACGCAGACCAAGCAGTCCAAGGAAAATCTCCACAAGAAGATCACCACGCTCGAGGCCGAACTCGCGCAGGCGAAACAGCAACAAACTGACGCCGAGAAAAAAGTCAGCGAAGAAACCCTCCGCCGCTATCGCCGTATTCTCGCCAGCAAAAAAGACGTCGCCATTGTTCCCATCGTCCACGGCAATTGCGGCGGTTGCCACATGAAGCTCACTTTCCAGACTGTTCTCTCCTCCAAGGGCACCGAGCAGCTCGTCGCCTGCGAAAATTGCGGGCGCCTCGTTTATTCCACAGAATAATAACCGCGAAAAAGGCGCGGCAATTTAATGCCGCGCCTGAATTCGACTAAATAGAAACTCTATTTCGTGACCGGTGCATCCGGATTGTCCCGCGGCAGATAACCCAGCTCCATCAACGCATCGACAAACAACGCGTTCTTCTGCGGCGGATAAATATTGCGCGCTGAGACCAGCCAGCTCTTCGCCTCGGTACCGTTGGCATTCTTGAAATCCCATGCCGCTTTCGAAAAATAATAGACCGGCAATTCATCGAAGGGATCCATCTTGTCGAGCAGCTTCTCCGCTTCGGGCTTATTGTCGAGGGCCAGTAGGCACAGGAACACCTTGTACTTCACGAGATTGTTCTTCGGATCTTCCGTCTGCAGCGCCTGGAACTGGGTCAACGCTTCCGGATATTTCTTCTGCAGGAACAACAACTCGCACAGGTTGTATTTCGGGCTGAACGATTTCTTGTCCAGCTGGCTTGCCTTCGTGAAAGCCTCGGTCGCCTTTGCGAAATCCTTTTTCTGAGTGTAGATCGCGCCGCGCAGATTCTCGAGGTTGGGGTTATTTGGCGCGATTTTCTGCGCTTCGTCCACCTTCACCAGCGCACCGTCAAAATTCTTCTTCTCCATCTCAATGGCGGCTTCGCGATACTTGTTCAGCAGCTCGGGGCTCGGCTTCTCCTGCGCTGCGGCCGCGCCGGTGCTGGAGCTATCCCCGCTCAAATTAAGCGGCGTCCCTGCCACCGGAGTGCTCAGGGCGGGCGACGCACTCGGCGTGGCCGTCGCATCGGCACAGATTGATCTTTGCGCCGTTAGAGATAGAATCGAAAGGGTGACCAACAGGCTGAAAGTTCTCATAAAGCGCAGCTTAGATCACTCAGGCCAAAAGCAAAGTTAAAACCCCATGAAAAAGCGACCCGAAAAAGCCCCCAGCCACACCCCCGGGCAATGGATTTCCCTCGATTGGCTCCCGCGATTCAACACCCAGCAAACCACCGCCCATCGCGTCTATACCAGCCGCTCCTGCTGGATCGAGCGCTTCGGCGCCGATTTCCTCATCTCCTATAAAGAAGAGCCCGACCGCGACCGCCTCGTCCCGGAACTGCTCCAATGGAATCGCACCGCTGGTCTCAAAACGCGCCGCATCTTCGCCAAGCTTCTCGCCCGCACCTCGCCCGAGCGCGACAAACCGCTGCTCGTCCACGGCGACTCAAATTTAAGCCCACAAACCACCACGCTCGAAAATGGCATGACCTTCGGCCTCGATTTCTCCGCCGGATATTCCAGCGGCCTCTTCATCGATCAGCGCGCCAATCGCGCCGAGCTCCGCGCTCGCCCCGCCAAAAAACTCCTCAACACCTTCGCCTACACCTGTTCCTTTTCCGTGACTGCCGCCCTCGACAACGCCGAGACCGTCAGCGTCGATCTCTCCAAAAAATCGCTCGATCGCGGCAAGGAAAATTTCACACTCAACGCGCTCGATCCGGCCAAGCATCGATTCATCGCTGACGATGTCTTCTCCGTCCTCCCCTACCTCCAGCGCAAAGGCGAAACCTTCGACGCCATGGTGCTTGATCCCCCCACCTTTTCGCGCGCCGACAAAGGCCGCGTCTTTCAGGTCGAGCGCGATTTCGAGAAACTGCTCCTCCTCGCCCTCGAGCTCGCTGCGCCCAGCGCCCGCATCCTGCTCTCCGTCAATTGCCACAAAATGGACGCGCGCGATCTCGAAAACACCGCACGTTACGCAGTCAAGGCCGCCCGCAAACAAGGAACGCTCCGGCCCGGCGCCTCGCTGCCCGATTTTCCCGATTACGCCGTTCCCATCACGCTCTGGCTCGACACGCGCGGATAACTTTTCAGAATCACCCGGTCCAGCACCTTCGCGCTCGAAAGCACTCCCGGCACCCCCGCGCCCGGATGCGTCCCCGCCCCCACAAAATAAAGCCCCTTCACGTCCTCCGACACATTGTGCGGCCGGAACCACGCGCTCTGCGTCAAAATCGGCTCCAGCTGAAAGGCCGACCCAAGATAAGCGTCCAGCTCGCTCTCAAAATCGAGTGGCGTGAAAATGCGCTTCGTCACGATATGCTTGCGCAAATCAGGACACAATTTTTCCAGCGATTCTAGAATCGCGTCGGCATAACGCTCCTTCACCGAAGGCCAGTCGATTTTCCCGCCGAGATGCGGCACCGGCGACAGCACGTAAAAACACTCGCGCCCTGACGGCGCGAGCGATGGATCCGTTCGTGTCGGCGCATGCAGATAAAGCGAGAAATCCTTCGCCAGGATTTTGCGTTTGAAAATATCCGTCAGCAACTCCTCGTACCGTTCCGTCAACACAATCGAATGATGCGCCAGCTCCGGATAAGTCCGGTTCGTCCCAAAATAAATCAGGAACAGGCTCATCGAATAGCGCATTTTTTCCAGTCGTCGATCCGTCCACTTGCGTCGATGCTCCGGCGCGATCAATTTCCGGTACGTATTCGCAATATCGCCATTGGAAACCACCAGCGGCGCCGTCAGCTCCTCGCCCGATGCCAGCTCCACGCCTCGCACCGCGCCGTTCTGCACCGAAATTTTCTCAACCCGCGCATTCAACCGCAATTCACCGCCCAGATCCTTGAACAGTTGCGCCAGCCCGTTCACCAGCGCGCCCGTCCCGCCCATCACAAAATGGACGCCCCATTTGCGCTCCAGGTAATGAATCATCGAATAAATCGAGGACGACTGGAACGGATTTCCACCCACCAGCAGCGGATGAAAGCTGAACACCTCGCGCAGGAACGGATGCTTAATATACCGCGCCGTCAATTTGTAGACCGATTCATGCGAGCGAAGCCGAATCAGATCAGGCGCGACCTTCACCATGTCCATCACGCTCGAGAACGGCTTGTCCGCCAGGTCAATGAATGCCCGATTAAAAATCGCTTTCGACCGCTCCACGAATTTCTTGTACCCGGCCACATCGTCTGGATTGAATTTTTTGATCTGCTCCACGATCTCCGCTTCGTCGCCCGTGTAATCGAACGAACGGCCGTCGTGAAAAATAATCCGGTAATACGGTTTGCACGGGACGATCGACAGATAATCGGCCGTGCGACGGCCCGCCAGTTCAAAAAGTTCGTCGATCAAAAATGGCGCCGTGATGATCGTCGGCCCTGCATCGAACGTAAATCCATCCTGCTCGTAAACGTAAGCGCGGCCACCCGGCTTGTCGCGCATCTCGAGCAGCGTCACGTCATAGCCGCGGGCCTGCAGCCGGATGCCGGCCGCCAACCCGCCGAACCCGGAACCAATGACGATTGCGGCATTTCGATTCGTCGCCATAAATGGAGTCCCGCCTTAGTGGGACTGGGACCGCGGGACGACATCGTAAGACCTCTTCGCCTTGACCATCGTGTCTGCCTCGAGCACGCCGCGCCATTGGACCCCGGGGTAAATCATCCCGCGCCGGCCGATAATGCTTCCGGGATTAAGCACCGCGTTACAACCCACTTCCGCGCCGTCGCCGAGAATCGCGCCGAACTTGCGCAAGCCCGTCTCATATTTTTTCCCCTCATGCAGAATCACCACCGGCGTCGAATTGAGTTTCACGTTGGAACAAATCACCCCGGCGCCGAGGTGAACGCGCGCGCCCAGGATCGAGTCTCCCACGTAGGAAAAATGCGGCACCTGGCACGCATTGAAGAGCACGCTGTTTTTGAATTCGCATGAATTGCCGATCACCGATCCCGCCCCGATAATCACATTCTCGCGAACATAAGCGCCCGTTCGAATCTCGCAGTCCGGTCCGATCCATGCTGGCCCCTTTATCACCGCGCCCGGCTCAATCCGAGTCCCCGTGCCTATATGGACCTTCTCGCCGATGTGCACGCCCTCGAATGTCTTGGCCGGCAGTTTCACCTTGATGTGCCATTGCAGGTACTTCCCGATCTCGGAGAGAGGCTCCCAGACATACTCCACCTTATCAAAAAGCTCCCAATGTTCGGTTTGAGTCCGATCGAGATAAAGATTGGGTTTGAACATGGATGTCTTGCTATGTTTGAACATAAATGTCTTTCTACTTGCCTGGCCGCTGCGCCATCGCACTGCTCACGTTGCCCGATTCATCCTCCACCCGGATGAAAAGCATTTCTCCCGGCTCCACTTTCGTTTCAAACTGCTCGAATTTCTGGTCGAGAATGCCGTCCAGCGGCCGCAGCGGCTTGAAGTCCTTGCCGTTGCTCGAGATCTGCACTGAGGTCACGCGACTGGCCGCGGCCCGCACATTGAATACGACGCGGCCGCCCACCACTGGCATCACCTCGATCTGCGGCGGCGTATTGTTCACGTTCAGCAACCGGCTTCCCATCTCGTCGGTCAGGACCTCGTCCGGCGCGTTGTCCGGCGCGTCGCTTGCCACCACTTTCAAATAATAATTTCCGTCAGGCCACCCGCTCGTGTCCCAGCTCATCACCGTTTCCTTCAGCTCCTTCGCCAGCAGACGCCAGTCGTTCTTCCCGTCGAGCCGATAATAGACCGAGTAGATCAACTCGTCATTGTTCGGGTCGCTCGCTTTCCAGGCCAGTGTGCGCAAGCCGCGCGATTCCGCCGGCTGAAACCGCGTTGCCGGTTTCGTCGCCGCATCGGCCTCGGTCTTGCTCGCAGCCGCAAAAACCTGGTCCGCCGACTTCGCCGCCGCTGCCGTGGGCGGCGACGCGATCGCCGTGTAACCGATGCCCGGCGGCAAAATTTCAACCTGGTCGATGTGCGGCGGCAGGTTCTTCGGCAGATAATACGCCTCGAACCGGTCAACCTCGCTCCCCGCCGCAAGCTTCAATTCAATCTGCAAATACCGCGCCGGCGCGCTCTGCGAGACTTCATTCTTGATCGGCATCCAGTCATACCACGATTTATCCGGCTTCGGCGTGTTGCCGCTCCGCGTCCGAATCTGCACGTCGCCTTTTCCTTTTGCCAGGACTACGCCCCAGCGCGCGAAGAGAGACGAATCGATCACGTCTGATTCGTACACCCCCGGCACATGGCGGTCCGCGCCGACCTGAAATAATTGCGCCGGATTGCTCGAGGCCAGCACAAAGCTGCCGTCCGCCAGCCGCGCGCTCGCCGAAATCGTCTCGCCATCGACCTTGAGCAGCCGCGTCGCCTGCCCCCGCTCGTTCACCGAATAGAAATAACCTTCGCCGCCCGTGCCGATATAAACTTTTTTGTCGTGGCAATCGAGCGTCAGGATCGTGTCCTTGCTGCTCCAGATTTCCGCCGCGTAAAGCGACTGGTCGAGCCGGTAAAGATGCGACGCGCTGCTCGTCGTCGCCGGCTTGGCGCTCGCTGTCGCGGAAGAGGTCGCCGTGGCGGTCGAGGAAGCGCTCGTCTTCGCAGGATCGTCCCCCTCCGCCGGATGCGCGCTGTGCACGCTGCTCAGTGACAGCGGCGTAGCCTTCGTCGTTAAAGGCGCGCTCGCCGCCTTCGCCGTGCCCAGCGCCGAAAAATAAATCACCCCCGCCGCGTCAACCGCTATCCGGTTGATCTCCTGATGGCCCGTGCTGCAAAGAACAATCCCTTCATTCGCGCTCGGAATGCGATAGAGATAGCCCGATTCCGCGCTCCCCGCCAGCAACCGTCCCTCCTTGTCGAAAGCAAGTGAGCGGATATGCGTTTCGTCGCTTTGATAATAAACGTCGCCCGTTCCTTCCCGCGTGATCCGGTAGATCTTCCCGTTCACTCCGGTGCCCGCGTAAAGGACCCCGTTTTTATCAAACGCCAGGCACCAGATATATTTTTCCTTCGGGTCAAAATAGACCGAGGACTTGCCCTTCGCGTTTACCCGGTAAATCTTCCCGTCCGGGGAACTGGCCACAAAAATATCGCCGCCCGGGCCGCGCACCATCGCATAAAGATGAGTTTCGGTGAACTTCGCCACGACCTCGGCCTTCTCGCGGCCCTTCAGGCGATAAATTTTTCCCTCCGGCGAGGTCGAGACGAGACAGGAACCGTTTCCCTCCGGGACAATCGACCAGATCTGCTCGCCATCAATGTCGCCGAGCTTTGTCAGCTCCGGCGCCGGCTCCAGCACGCCCGTTTCGCTGATGCTCACGCTCGGGCTCTCGCCCTTCGAAAAATCGGCATAACTGTCGCACATCACATGCTCGGGCTTGGTCGCAAAACAGCGACCGGCCAAAACCAGGACCAGCAAGACAATTGCAATACGCTTCATTTAAATCCCACCTGAATTTCCTGTTTGCCCGTTACCATGCCGGGAAGTTCCGCGCTTGTCTCCTGCCAAATCTGTTCCGGCAAGGTCATTGTCGTGTCCGAATCGTTCCCGCTCTCCATCACTTCGCGCACCGACGCCGGGAGCGCCGGCATCTGCCGCCCGGCAATGACCTTCCCCGTCGACTTGCCCACCAGCTGCAGATAAAGGACGTTCTGCGCCCGCCGCCCGTTATAAATCCGGATCATGTCCTCGACGTCCTTCGCGTGCTCGATCCCGTTGCGCGTCATCTCCTCTTCCAGCTCCTCCGAGCCCGACGCCCGCACCGTGAACGACCCGCTCTTCAATCCCATCGGCAATTTCACCGCGAAATCCTTCCGCGTCACGCCGCCCAGCGCTTCCCGCAGCCGCACTTGGACATTGATCGTGTCGCCCGGCTTGCACGTATGGCGATCGGCCACGACCGATTCAATGCCCCACAGTTTTTCCTTCTCGTTCGAGTCGATCGACAGGTCGAGGCTCTCGACTTTGAGCAACTCCATCCGCTGAGCGTAAAGCATTTGCACCGGCCCGACAACCTTCAGTAGCGCGAAGACAAGATCCGCATCCTGCCCCGAATACAGGCCGTCCAGCCGCAACGGCGTGTGCCCGGTAAACTTGACGTCGCCATGCACCGTGAATGAAAACATCCGCGATGTCGCCGGCTGGTCATAAAGCGTCGCCTGGATCACCGTCGCCATCATGATCGGCGATAGCAATGGATGAATCGCAAAAGTCCCATCGAGATCCGGTCGCGACTCGCCGCTGTAAGTCCGTTTCACGTGATATGTCCCCGTTTTCGGCAGCGGTCCCACTTTGCCCGCAATCGCCGAAAAACGATCTTCACTCACCGTCCCGACCACCGGGCCGGGATTCGCCATCTTGAACGGCCGCTCGTAACTCGCGATCGTCGTGATGATTTCCGCCATGCCCATCGGCAACGCCGACTCGCCGTAACCGAACATCGGATGACCAAAGGCGACGATATTGTCCCCCTCGCGCCATGTCAGCGTCCCTGTCCCCGCCGCCGAGATCGACCCCGTCAGCATCACCGCCGCGATCGGCGCGCCCGGCTTCAGGTCGTTCGCCGTCAATTGCATCGCCGTCGGCGAACCGGTTCCTCCCGCCACTGCGACCGCGCCCGGTTGTGCCAAACCAAAAGCGGAACACAATTTTTGCCACGCTTCGACGCTCAACCCGCTGATCGTCAGCGGAACCCCCAGCATTTCCGCGCGCACCCGTTGCGGGGCGTCCGGCAAAAGCATCTTCGCGACTGAAGCCATCGGCAGCAGCGGTTCCGGCGCCGCCGCCACCGGACGCATATTCGCCATGCGATTCACATCCAGCATGTCGGCGATCGGCGTGAAGCCGCAATGCCCGTCCTTCTCGAAAAACGCAATACGGCGCGACAACGCCCCCACCAGCTTGCCGTTAATATAAAGCGGACTGCCGCTCATGCCGTGCACCGCGCCGGTCAGCGCCGTTTTCGGGTCGACCAGCTTCGCGATGATCAAATCCAGTCCCGGCCCGAGGGAATTTTTTGCCACGCCCAGAATCTCCGTGTCCATCGGCACAATCTCCGTCCCCTTCAGCACCGTATAAGTCGTGCCGTGCATCCCCGGCTTCAATTCGCTCACCGGCATCAACTCAATCGCGCGCAAATAAGTTGCGCTCAACAAAAGCGCGGCTGTCGTTGTCCAGATCCGGAAATTCTTCATGCCTGCAACGCCTGCGTCATCTTGCGCGCCGTCGTTTCAATATCGGCCGGGGAATGGGCGCAACTGACAAAGCCGGTTTCAAACTGGGAAGGAGCAATGTAAACGCCCTGCGACAGCAGCGAATGGAAAAAGCGGTTAAACCGGGCCAAATCGGACTTTTTCGCATCGCCCAGATTATGCACCGGCCCCGCAGTGAAAAACAGGCAAAACATCGACCCGTAACGAAGGAAGCAAAACGATTCCCCAGCGGCCTTCAGCGCCTCCCGGATCGCCTTTTCCAGCTGAGCCCCCAGTTTTTCCAGCCGTTCAAACCCTTTTTCACGCTCCAGCACGCGCAGTTGCGCCAAACCCGCCGCCATCGCCAGCGGATTTCCCGAAAGCGTCCCCGCCTGGTAGACCGGCCCCAGCGGAGCCAGGCAATCCATGATCTCCCGCTTCCCGCCGATCGCCCCGACCGGCAATCCGCCGCCGATCACCTTCCCGAACGCCGACAAATCAGGCCGCACTCCCAGCAATTCCTGCGCGCCGCCCTTGCCCAGCCGGAAACCGGTCATCACCTCGTCAAAAATCAGCACCGCCCCGTGTTCCGTCGCCAGTTGCCGCAATCCCTCCAGAAATCCCGGTTGCGGCGGCATCAATCCCGCGTTCGCCGGGATCGGCTCCAGGATAATCGCCGCCACTTCCTTGCGATTCGCCTCCAGCGCCTGCTTCACTGCATTCAAATCATTAAACGCACACGTGATCGTCAGCGCGGCCAGCGCCGCCGGAATCCCCGCGCTGTCCGGTTGCCCTAGCGTCAGCGCACCCGATCCCGCCTTCACCAGCAGCGAATCAACATGCCCGTGATAACAACCCTCGAACTTGATGATCTTGTCGCGTCCCGTGAATCCGCGCGCCAGCCGGATTGCCGTCATCGTCGCTTCCGTCCCGCTGTTCGTCATCCGCACTTTCTCGACCGATGGCACCCATTCGCAAATCATCCGCGCCAAATCCACCTCAGCCGGGTTCGGAATCCCGAAACTCGTCCCGCGCGCCGCCGCTTCCTGCACTGCCTGCACCACTTCCGGATGCGCATGCCCTAAAATCGACGGCCCCCACGTGCAAACATAATCGATATATTCATTCCCATCGACGTCATAGATTTTCGACCCCGCCGCGCGCTCCGCAAAAAAGGGCTGCCCGCCCACCGCGCGAAACGCCCGCACCGGCGAATTAACGCCGCCCGGGATATAACGCAGCGCCTCGGCAAAAAGAGTCTTGGAACGATCCTGCAACATGAAGGGTTAATCTTATCATGCAGCCCCGATTTTTGCCAGAGCTTCAGCGCCCTTCGGCTCCCACACAAATCGCCACGGTTTCAGCGCCCATTCCTCCGCGTAATCGACTCCGATCCGCGCCGATTTCTGAATCTCCCGCTTCGGCACTACAATGCCCCGGTCCTCGATCCAGATCGTCTCCCCCGTTAGGTCATTCCCCTGGTGCTTCCCATGAATCCCCAGCGCCACCGAAACCTTGCCCGGCCCCGATGCCCAATGCTTTTCCGGCACGCCCTTTCGCCGGCGCGCCGCCAATTCCCGACCCTCCGTCACCTTCACCGCGCGAATCAGCACCGCCTGCGGCACATCGATGTCCCCCGTGATCACATTAAAAAGATAATGAATCCCATAGCAAAGATAGACATAAGCCAGCCCGCCCGGCGCAAACATCACCTCGGTCCGCGCCGTCCGTCGATTCCCAAAACTGTGGCTCGCCTTGTCCCGCGGCCCGTCATAAGCCTCCGTCTCGCAAATTATTCCCCCCGTCAGGCCCTCCACCGAGCGCACCATCAAAAATTTACCCAGCAGGAATTGCGCGAAACGCACCGGGTTCGTGTCGGCGTAATCCACCTTGGATAGTTTTCTCTTTAAGGCTGATTTAGCCACGGTCATCCTCCTAAAATTTCTTTCATTTGCTGATTTGTCAATCGCAACCCGAATCATTATAGTCCCAGCCATGCCGACTCATTTTTTCTGGGCCCAGATCAGCCCTCCGCGCGCCCACGAAATCCTCCTCAGCGCACAGGAGACCAACAAAAAACTCTACCGCACCGCCGTTGAAGTCATGGCGCCCAACATCGGCCTGCGTCCGCATCGCGTCCTCGAAATGCCCAAGGTCGAGCGCCACGCCGCCTTTGCCCAAATGCTCGCTCGCCCTCAGCTCGAGGTCCTCAGCTTCAATTTAATCAGTCATTGGCTCATTGAAAATCATTCCGACCTCCTCGCCCTCTGGCTCGATACCTTAAAAATCCCTCACGACGGCCGCGGCTGCGCCAATTCATTTCCGCCTTGCCCCGATGAAGCTGTCCTCCGCGACGGCGTGAAAACGCTCCTCGAAAAATATGAGCCGGAACTCGTCTCCATGTATCTCAATGCCTTCAACGAGATCGACGAAGTTCACTGGCCCAAGCTCCAGGAAATCCTCAGCAAAGAACCGCGCCTCCAGCCCGCTGCGGCTTGATTCAACTCCGCGCCGCAATTTTCCCGCGCGCCCGCGCCATCGACACGACAATAATCAGCGTCAGCGCCACCTTGCACGGATAAGCCGGATTGCAGTGCAAGATCTGCTCCAGCCCGCATTCGCGCGAATTCCAGATGCAGAGCAGTAAAAACAATTTAAGCCATTCCACCAGCTTCGCCTGCGTTCCAAGCACAATCCCCTCCGCGATCAGCAGAACAATCAAAAAATCCTCCGACACGCGCAGATAAGGCGCCAGCAAAAGCAGATTCAAAATTTGCAGCTGAAACGTCGTCGCCGGCCGGATCATCCCGCGCCACGCGAATAAAATCACAAAAATGGAAACCGTCAGGCACAGCGGCTGGAACACCGCCGCGCTGTCCGCATCGGGAACGCCCATTGTCAGCGCCAGGAAATCGGTCGGATTGCTTCCAATCTGGTAAATGAAACAATTCTGAAAGAACGGCGTCATGCCCGCCTTGTAATAATGGGATAAAAAATAAATATAATCGCTCACCCACAGCGAGCCGCCGTAATATTTCGCCATTCCCAGCGCCGTCGCCGCAAACAGGACCACCCCCAATGCCGCCGCCCGCCACGCGCGCGCGCCCAGCAAAATCGCGCCGAACACAATCGCCATCGGCGGCTTGGCCGTACTGAAATAAAGGATCAACCCGAGCAACAACTCGGTCGATAACGTAAGCTTCCGCAATTTCTGCCGCTTCACGTCGTAAAGCAAATGCCACGTCAACGCCAGCGCGCACGTTGTCAGCACCGACGTCTGCCCGACAATCACCGTCCCGATCACGCATGTCGAAATGCCCGCAATGACCACTCCCGCCAGCGCGTAATAATTGTCGATTCGCGGAAACAGATAAAATTGATACAGCAGCAGAATCCCCAGCAGATTGATCCCCGCAAAAACAAAAAAACTCGTCTGCACGTCCCGCAGCAAAAAGACAAATGGCCACCCGATAATCGCCGCCGTCGGCGAATAAGCGTGCGGCATTCCCACTGGCAGGCGCGGCGCCCAGTCCCGGAATATCTTTTCCTGCCCCGTCAGCGTGTAAGGACGGTCCGTCACCCGCTTCCAGATCCGCTCGATGTACGCGCGATGCATATGAAAATCCCGCACGATCGTCTGGTCGTCGTTCGTCTCGTAAGCGCCCGGCGGATTCCCAATATTGAGCGGATCCACCGCCAGCACCTGCAGCTGCCCGTCCCGCATCAGCAGAAAAGTAAGATGCAGCCCAAGAATCGTTACGAGCGCGAGTCTTTGAAATAAAACCAGGCGATGAGTCCGCATAAGGCCGACTCAACCTAAAAGACCTCGCCCCAAAAGCCAATCAGCAGTTTCAAGCCTACCGCTGCAAATTCACCTGCGGCATGTAAGCGCCCACATATTCCCGCTTCCACCAATGATGCGTCGCCGCCCGCTCCGCCGAATTGGTAAACTGATACTGGTAAAGCGAAGCGCGCAAATATTGCGGCGGCCGGTCCGGAAACGGATTGATCGCCAGCAGCCGCGTCACCTCCGGATTATTCTCCAGCAGCGCTTCCGTCAATCGCTCAAACCAGAACGGCATGTGCGGCGCTTCCAACGCCGCGAACCACATCTGCCAGTCGAGCCGCGGTTGATGCGGCGCCGCCCAGACCGGCGCGCGGCTTAAATCGCCCGCCTTGTATTTAAATCCATATTCCTTCCACGTCTTGCCGTCGTCGCTCCCCTCGATCACAATCTCCGGCCTCTCCCGCGTCATGATCGCAAACGCGCCATAAAAATTCACCAGCTCCAGCGGCTGCAACAACGCCAGCGATCCCCGGATCGTATCCGGCAGCCGATTGCGCCCGGTGAACGGCGTAAAATAAGCGAACACATTCAACACAATAATCAACGCGCCAACTACGCCCAGCAGGCATTCCCGCGAAAATGAGACATATAACAACGGCCGCCGGCTCTCGATCCACGCCGTTAACTTTTCCGGCAGCCGCGGCCGCAGCCAGCCGTCGTCCAGCAGCGAAAGCGCAATCGCTATTGTCAGGAAATTAAAAAATCCGTAATTGCCGTTGATCAGGATCAACGTCTGCAGCGCCACAAACGACGCCCCCGCCACCAGCCGCAAACGGCGTCCCAGGAAAATCCCGAACGGCAATATCAACTCGATCACGAACATCCCCGCGCAGCAAAATTTATGGAACCACGGCGGCGCCTGGATCGTCCACCACGCAACCGCCGTCGGCAGCGGCTGCGTGAAATAATGATACGTCAGCGCCGTCAGGTCGCTCCACGATGAATCGCCGCTCAACAACTTCACCAGCCCATTGAAAAGAATGAACCGGAAAATCAACAGACGAAATAACCAGATAACCAGCGGCGACGGCATCTGCGGTTGCGTCCGCCACTCGCGCCATTGCCACGGCGCCAGCCATATCGTCAAAAAACCCGCTTCCAGCAACAGCGCGTCCCACTGGAACATCAGGAAATCGCCGCCCACCGTCGTCAGCGACAAATAAGAAAGCCAGCAAAGGGCCGCGCAGATCGCCGGCGCAATTCCCAGCAGCAGCAGCAACGCCAGCGCCGCGCCGCCCCATGTCAGGAAAAGCAAAAACCCGTTGCTCGCGTTCAACCAGCACAACGTCGGAAAAAACCAGTAACTGCTCGACCCCATGTGATTTTTTACCGCCACCAACAATTGATTCGCCGGCAGGATGCCGTCCGGGCCAAGCAGTCCCGTCACCTGCACCGCCAGCGAGACAAACGCCATCAAATAAATCAGCGCCATCGCGCGCAACAGCACCCAGCGCGTCAGCACAAAATTTTCCGGGCGACCCAGCGCCAGCTCCGGCAGCCGCTGCGCCGCCGAAAAAAACGGCCGATTCTCCGCCACCGTCCGATAACCCGCTTCCGTCACCGCCGCAAAACCCGGCACCTTCCGGTAACACGCCAGCAGCCAGCCAATCCCACCCTCCTTCAAAGTCATGAAAACCGCCTCCGCGCCCGAAAAATTCCGCCCATCCGGCAAAAACAGGAGAACCGATTTCTCCGATCGCCCAAAATCCTCCCGCGACAACTCCGGCTCCGCCTTCTGCCGGCTTTTATATTCCACCCGCTCCCCCGTCCGCTGCTGCCAGCGCAGGACCCAACCGCGGCAAAAATAGCAATCGCCGTCAAAAATCAAAAGTGGGCGCGTCGGCTTCACGAACCCCAATCTAGCAGCTGCCCGGCCAAAGGTCGATACAAGGACAAATCCCGTCGCCCGCTCCGCACAATGCAATCAGCTCATCGCTCCTGTTTGCATTTTGACTGCCTTTCATCTCTCCAAAAAATCCCCGCCAATCCGCAACCCATTCGATTCCAGTCGATTCTAAATCCGCCCGCGATCTGGCACAAAACGAGCCATATAATAAAGTGCGATTAACCGCGAAATTAAAGGAACATAATGAATAACCACGATCTCATCGGAAAGAAAATCGCCATTCTCGTCACGGATGGCTTTGAACAAAGCGAACTTCAAGCCCCGCGCCTCGCCCTCGACTACGCCGGCGCCACCACCCACATCGTCTCCCCAAAAAAAAGCCGCGTCCGCGCCTGGAGCGAAAAAAACTACGGCCAGACCTTCGCCGTCGACGTCGACCTCAAGGATGCCAACCCCGATGACTACGACGGCCTGCTCCTCCCCGGCGGCGTCATGAACCCCGACAAACTCCGCACCATTCCCGAGGCCGTCGCGTTCGTCCATGCCTTCTTCAATGCCGGCAAACCCGTCGCCGCCATCTGCCACGGGCCGCAAATGCTCATCGAGGCCGGCGTCGCAAGCGGCAAAACCCTCACCTCCTATCCCTCCATCAAGACCGACCTCGTCAACGCCGGCGCCCATTGGGTCGACTCCCCCGTCGTCGTTGACCAGGGCCTCGTCACCAGCCGTCGCCCCGCCGATATCTACCAATTTAATCAAAAAATGATCAATGAATTCGCCTCCGGCGCCCGCCATGGCGACCATCTCGAAAACGAAGAACTCGCCGAAAATATTGTCGGGCCCCGCTTTTCGCGCTAATATCGCGCTTCATGAATAAAAACGGGAAAGTGCGCTCGAGAGGACTCGAACCTCCATGGATTGCTCCACTAGAACCTGAATCTAGCGCGTCTGCCATTTCGCCACGAGCGCAACGAATGACCGATAACCATACCCAAACCACCCCCGACCGGTCAAGGGAAGCTTCCAGAACTCCGGTTCTCTTCCCCACCCGAAGGCGTCGCCGGCGAAAAGCGCGGCAGCTCTCCTGGATCGAGGCCCTCCTCGCCCCCTTCCGCTGCACCCTCGACGCTCACAAATACATCTTCAAAAATACCCGCTACCCGGAACCGCGTCCCAAAAAAATTAAATCCAAGTCCTACTAGTCGTAGGGCTCGATGTGGATCACCACGTCCTTGATGTTTTTCATCGTGTGCTGGATCGCGTCCTTCACCCGGTGCGACAACCCGTGCGCCTTCTTCACGTTCATGTCCGGATCCACCTCGATGTGCATCTCGATCACAAAATCCGGCCCGATCCGCCGCGCCACGCACTTCTCCACCTTCTTCACCTCCGGCACCCTGCTCGCGATGCTTTCCAGCTTCCCGAGAAGTTCCGGCGGCGCCGATTCCTCCATCAACTCCGCGACCACCGGTTGCAGGAGGTTCAGCCCGTTCCACGCAATCACAAATGCCGCAATGATCGCCGCCCAGCTGTCCGCCGACTCGTAACCCTTCCCCCCAATCAACGTAATAATAATTCCAATCGCCGCCGCGCCTGAAATAAAAGCGTCGCTGCTGTGGTGCTTCGCATCCGCCTTCAGCGCGCTGCTCTGGATTCTTCGACCTGCCCTTTCAATCGTGCGGCTCAACCACTGCTTCGCCCCCACCGCCACCAGCAGAATCGGCAGCGTAAACCACGCCGGAGCCGGTCGCGGCTGCAACAATCCCTGCGCCGATTTCACCAAAATCACCAGCGCCATTCCCAGCAACAGCACCGAAGTGAACCCCGCCGCCAGCGTGTCCGCGCGGCCATGTCCGTAAGGATGGTCCGAATCCGGCGGCTGATGGCTGATCATAACCCCCAGCCAAACCACGATCGAACTCACAATATCGCTCAACGATTCCACCCCGTCCGCCACCATCGCGTGCGAATGTCCCACAAACCCCGTTCCAATTTTCAACGCCGCCAAAATGGCGTTGGCCGCCGCTCCCAATAATACAGCCCGGGAACCGGCCTGGACACGAGTGCCTTCGGACATCACGCCTGAATAAGTCACCCAAGGGCAAAAACCCAGCTTTTTCGGTTGCCCCTCCACGTCGCCCCGGCAACACTCCCACTCACATGCGTGTCGGCGTTGCCCAGCTCAACTGCGAAGTCGGAAACATCTCCGCCAATACCGACAAGATGATCCGTCTCGCCGAGGAAGCCAAACGCTCCGGCTGCAACGTCATCCTCTTCCCCGAAATGTCCGATACCGGCTACGTCATGCCCGTCATCGTCCAGACCGCCTCCCTGTGGACCGAAGGTCCCGCCGTCGCTCTCCGCCGCGCCGCCGAAAAACACCATATATACATAGTCGCCGGCCTCTCCGAACGCGAAAACGCCTCCGTTTACAACTCCATCGCCTTCATCGGCCCCGATGGCTCCATCCTTGGCAAATATCGCAAGACCCACCTCATCACCGCCGAGCCTATGCTTGAGCATCGCCATTTAAAAGCCGGCGACGAACTCATCCGCGGTGCCATCGACGGAATCCCCGTCGGATTCATGACCTGCTACGATGTCCGCTTTCCCGAGATCGCCCGCGCCCTCGCCGCCGCCGGTGCCGAGATCATCTTTCTCCCCGCTGCCTTTCCCCTCGTCCGCATCGCCCACTGGAAAATTCTCTCCGAGGCCCGTGCCATCGAGAACCAGCTCTTTATCGTCGCCGCCAACCGAATCGGCGCCGACGGCCCCGGCCTCACCTTCGGCGGCGCCAGCCGCGTCATCGATCCCCACGGCATCCTCCTCGCCTCCGCCTCCGAGACCGAAGAAAAATTACTCCTCGTCGATCTCGACCCCGCCGCCGTCAAACAAACCCGCTCTCAACTGCAAGTCCATCAGGACCGCCGCCCCGACCTCTACGCAAAACCGGTCACGATATTAAAACCGTAAAGCGCTCCACCCCATACTTGTCATCCTGAGCCAATGCGTCTTCCGGCCACCCTGCGGTTCCAGTGGCGAAGGACCTTGTTCACAACCTGCCTAGGGCTTCCTCTTCGTCCCTGACCTCTCTCTCCCGCCTGCAAATTTTCCTATTCGCAATGATTGATCTTTAAACACCCAAGTCGTATTTTCTCCCCCTATGAAGGCAATACACTTTCTAAGTGACGACAGTTCGAGGGTGAATCCGGGAGGGACAAGTAATTCCGGATGCGGCTCGCGCCTGGTCGTCGCACAGTACGAAAACCGTCTCCAAACCAACAGGTCCAATCCCGATTGGAGAATGATGTAACGTTGCGAGCGCTTTCCGGAGTCTGCGGCCAGGGCAAGGTTTGGGGACCTAGGCCCGTGGCACAGGCTTGTCCGCCCAAGGCCTACCTTTAACTCAATAGCTTCAGACCACTGGATCGCGCTCGACTCTTTCTCTCGCAACCAATTTTTCAGCAACTCCCCAAGAATAAGACACTAATAACCAACTCACAGACCAATGACCTAAACCCAAAATCCAAAACCCCATTCCTAAAATCTGCGAAAATCAGCGTAATCTGTGGATAAAGCCTTTTGTCCTGAATTCTTCATCAACTATTATCTAGACTGAATAACTTCCCCCACTTACTTACCAAACCCAAAGATCCTCGCGTTAAACAGCCATTTCCACTATTCTCTAAACTCCTTCTTCAGCCAGCAAACCCATCACCGAAACCATCCTATGCCCGATTCCCCGCAAAATCTGCCGCCCGTCACCATGCCGCAAATCGCCATTCCCACGACCCTCAAAGGTCAGCGCGCCCTCGTCACCGGCGCCAACTCCGGCATCGGAAAAGCTGTCGCCATCGCCTTGGGTCAGGCCGGCGCCGATGTCGTCGTCAACTACGTCGCCGTGGAAAAAGAAGCGCAAATCGTCGTCGACGAAATCAAACAATCGGGCGTCCGCTCCTACGCTCACCTCGCTGACGTCTCCAAGGAAGACCAGGTCCAGGCCATGTTCGCCCGCATGATGCAGGAATTCGGCACCATCGACATCCTCGTCAACAACGCCGGCCTCCAGCGCGATGCGGCCATCGACCAGATGACCCTCGAACAATGGAACACCGTCATCAGCATCAACCTCACCGGCCAGTTCCTCTGCGCCCGCGAAGCCGTCCGCGAATTCAAGCGTCGCGGCGTTGTCCCCGCCGTCTCCTGCGCTGCCGGAAAAATTATCTGCATGAGCTCCGTCCACGAAGTCATTCCCTGGGGCGGCCACGTCAACTACGCCGCCTCCAAGGGCGGCATTGAACTCATGATGAAAAGCATCGCCCAGGAAGTCGCCCCCCATCGCATCCGCGTCAACAGCATCGGGCCGGGCGCCATCCGCACCCCCATCAACCGCACCGCCTGGGAAACCCCCGAGGCGCTTGCCAGCCTGCTCACCCTCATCCCCTACGGCCGCATCGGCGAGCCCGAGGACATCGGCCGCACCGCCGTCTGGCTTGCTTCCGATCTCTCCGATTACGTCCACGGCCAGACCATCTTCGTCGATGGCGGCATGACGCTCTATCCCGGCTTCGCCACCGGTGGCTGATCTTCCCTGGCCATGCCGCGTAAACCTTCCATCCCGAAAAAATTGTCCGCAGCCGTCGATGCCGGCGCCGAGCGGCAGCGGCTTGTCGATGACAACGCGCGGAAAGCCAACTGGAAACGATGGGGTCCCTATCTCTCCGAGCGCCAATGGGCCACCGTCCGCGAGGATTACTCCGCGTACGGCACCTGCTGGGATTATTTTCCACACGACCACGCCCGCTCCCGCGCCTATCGCTGGGGCGAGGACGGTATCCTCGGGTTCACCGATCGCGAATGCCGCCTCTGTTTCGGCCTCTCATTCTGGAATGGCAAGGATCCCATTCTTAAAGAGCGTTTGTTCGGCCTCACCGGCCCGCAGGGCAACCACGGCGAGGACGTCAAGGAAACCTACTTCTTCCTCGATTCAACCCCGACCCACTCTTACTGCAAGGCCCTCTATAAATATCCGCAGGCCGCTTTCCCCTATCAATGGCTCATCGATGAAAATGCGCGCCGCGGTCTCAACGAACCTGAGTTCGAGCTCGAGGACACCGGCCTCTTCGACCAGAACCGCTACTTCGATATCTACGCCGAGTACGCCAAGAACTCGCCGAACGATATCCTCATCCGCATCACCGTCGCCAATCGCGGCCCCGACAAAGCCCGCCTCTGCCTTCTCCCGACCCTCTGGTTCCGCAATACCTGGTCGTGGGGCGACATCCACGAAGGCTCGGCCAAGCCCGTAATAAAAAAAGGCAAAGGCAACCTCATCGACGCCATCCATCCCTCGCTCGAAAAGTTCTCCCTCGCTTACGATGCCGCGCCCGACGGCTCCGCTCCGCTCCTCCTCTTCACCGAGAACGAAAGCAATACCGAGCGCCTCTGGAACACGCCCCCCAGCGAAACCCCTTATTATAAGGACGGATTCCACGAGTTCGTCATTCGCGGCGACAAAAAAAAGATCAATTGGGACCAGCGCGGCACCAAGGCCGCCCCGCTCTACGATCTCCAGATCGAGCCCGGCGCAACCCAGGTCATTCAGCTTCGCCTCTCTGCGCAATCCGAGACACCGACGAAACCGATCGGCCCCGATTTCAATTCCATCTTCGATCTCCGTAAAAAAGAGGCCGACGCCTTTTACGATTCCGTCATCCCGCCCAAGTCTCCGCCCGAGACGAAAAATGTCATCCGTCAGGGCTACGCCGGCTTGCTCTGGAGCAAACAATTCTATCATTACATCGTCAAGGACTGGCTGAACGGCGATCCCGCCATGCCCCCGCCTCCGCCCGAGCGCTTGAACGGCCGCAATGCCAAGTGGACCAATCTCTATTGCCGCGACGTTCTCTCCATGCCCGATACCTGGGAATATCCCTGGTTCGCTGCGTGGGATCTCTCGTTTCACATGCTCCCCTACGTGCAGGTCGATCCCGACAACGCCAAGCAACAACTCAGCCTCCTCCTGCGCGAATGGTACATGTACGGCAACGGCCAGCTTCCTGCCTACGAGTTCGCCTTCTCCGACGTCAACCCACCCGTCCACGCATGGTCGGCCTGGCGCGTCTACAAAATCAGCGGAAAAGATGAAAAACGCGATCGCATGTTTCTTGAGAGCGTTTTCCAGAAATTGCTCCTCAACTTCACTTGGTGGACCAATCGAAAGGATCCCGAGGGTAACAATCTTTTCGGCGGCGGCTTCCTCGGTCTCGATAACATCGGCGTCTTCGATCGCAACAGTCCGCTGCCCGGTGGCGGATTTCTCCAGCAGGCCGACGGCACTGCCTGGATGGCCTTTTATTGTCTCACCATGCTCGGCATCTCCATCGAGCTCGCCATGGATAATCACGTCTATGAAGATCTCGCTTCCAAGTTCTTCGAGCACTTCATCGCCATTTCCGATGCCATTAACAGTTTCGGCGGCCACGGACTCTGGGACGAAGATGACGGCTTTTATTACGACCAAATAAAAATCAACGGCATGTCGACACTGCTGAAGACACGCTCAGTTGTCGGGCTCATTCCTCTCCTCGCTGTTGAACTGCTCGACGGCGAAAAACTCGCCCGGCTTCCCGGCTTCACCAAGCGCATGAACTGGTTCCTCAATAATCGTCCCGATTTAAAAGGCGTTATCTCCGCGGGTGAAACCTGCCCCACCCATTCTCACGATTACCGGATCCTCGCCATCCCCTCGCAGGATCGTCTCGAAAAAGCGCTCCGCTATCTCCTCGACGAGAATGAATTCTTTTCCCCTCACGGCATCCGCTCCGTCTCGCGCTTTCATCGCGACCACCCCTTCATTTTTAAGTTCGACGGCCAGGAAGCGCGCGTCGATTACGTCCCCGGCGAAAGCAACACCCGCCAGTTCGGCGGCAATTCCAATTGGCGCGGTCCCGTCTGGTTCCCCATCAACTATCTCCTCGTCGAGGCGCTTGAGCGTTACGACCAGTTCTACGGCGATCGCATCAAGGTCGAATGTCCCACTGGTTCCGGCAACTACCTCAGCTTAAAAGGCGTTGCCACGGAACTCTCTCGCCGCCTCGGTTCCATCTTCCTCCCCGATCAAAATGGCATGCGCCCCTGTCATGGCGGCCAGCAACGCTACGCCAGCGATCCAAACTGGAAAAATCTCGTCCTCTTCCACGAATATTTCAACGGCGACAATGGAAAGGGTCTCGGCGCTAACCACCAGACCGGTTGGACTTCCCTCGCTATCCGCTGCCTCGAATCCTGCAATAAATAAAATATGCCCTCAAAAATCACCACCCTCTTTACCGATATCGGCGGCGTTCTCCTCACCAACGGCTGGGACCGCGCCCTGCGCAAAAAAACCGCCGAGAAGTTTGGCCTCGATCAAAATGAAATGAACGATCGCCATCATCTCACTTACGACACCTACGAAGTCGGCAAGATGGGCTTGGACGAATACCTCGACCGTGTTGTTTTCTACACGCCCCGCTCGTTCACCCCCGAGACATTGAAGCAATGGATTCTCGACGAAGCGCGCCCCTATCCCGAGACCATCGAGCTTGTCCGAAGCTTAAAGAAGCTTAATGGCATTAAAATCGCCGTTGTCAGCAACGAAGGCCGCGAGCTCGCCGTCGATCGTATCGCCCGGTTTAATCTCAAGGAGTTCGCTGATTTTTTCATCGTCTCCTCGTTCGTTCATTTCCGGAAGCCCGACATCGACATCTTCAAGCTCGCGCTCGATGTCGCCCAGGTCGCTCCGGAGAATGTCGCTTACCTCGAGGATCGCGCCATGTTCGCCGAGATCGCCCAGACGCTCGGCATCCACAGTGTTCGTCACGTCGACGCCAGGCAGTCGAGCGAAGCTCTAGGCAAGCTGGGGCTCGCGCTCCCGAAGAGCTGAAGATTCCGATTGCTCCTCCAGCCGCACCCGCACCGGCCGGTCCGGTCGCAGCGTCACCATCGGCAGCAGTCCGATTTTTTGTCCCGGCAACACATTCAGTTTCCATCGCTGCGCAATCGCCGCCAGCACGAGGATTCCTTCCGTCCACGCGAACGCTTCGCCGATGCACGAGCGCGATCCCGCTGCGAATGGGAAGTAAGCGAACTTCGGCCGCGTTTGTTCCGCGTCTTTCGTCCATCGGCTCGGGTCGAACTTATCCGGATCCGGGAAGTACTTCGCCTGGTGATGCACAATGTACGGCGACACAATTACAATCGCTCGCTTCGGGATTGTATATCCGCCGATCTCCACGTCCGCAATCGCGCGTCGTCCAATGATCCATGCCGGCGGATAGACCCGCATCGATTCCGAGAATACCTGCCGCAGATACGTCAACTTCGGCACATCGCCGAACGATGGCGTCCGTCCGCCCAGCACCGCTTCGATTTCCTCGTGCACCTTCTGCTCCACTTCCGGATATTGCCCCAGCAGATACCATGTCCACGTCAGCGCGTTCGCCGTCGTTTCATGTCCCGCCAGGAACAGCGTCATTACTTCGTCGCGCACCTGCCGGTCATTCATTCCAGTGCCGTCGCCTTCCGCGTCCTGCGCGCTCAACAGCATCGACAGCAGATCTCCCCGGTCTTCTCCCGTGGCGCGCCGTTCCTTGATCGTCTCTCCAATGAACTTGTCGAGAATCCCCTGCGCCTTGCGCCAGCGCAATGTACCCGGCAGCGGCAACGCATCGAGTATCGGACGCAACGGATTCATCAAGCGCGGGAATTGCCGCATGAACGCGTCCATCGATTCGCTGATGTCATTCGCTTCCGCGAAGATCGCCTTGCCGAACAGGGTCTGACCCACGATCTGCATCGTCAGGTGCATCATCTCCGCGTGGATATCGATCTCCGCGCCGTCCTTCCACCGCGTCATCATCGCTTCCGACAACTCGACCATCGTCCGCGCATATCCCGCGATCCGTTCATGATGAAATGCCGGCTGCATCAGCCGCCGCTGCTTCTGGTGCAGCGCGCCCTCGCTCGTTAGCAATCCCTCGCCCAGCAGCACTTTCGCCTGCTGCAACGCGTAACCTTTCGTGAAGAGCCGATCATGCGTCACCAGCACATCGCGCACATCGTCCGGCCGGTGCAGGAAGTAGACATCCATGCCGCCGATCTGCGCATAATTGATTTCCCCGTATTCCCGCGCTAGTCGCTGCACGAAGCGCAATCGGTTCGAGTGCATCCCAATCAGATTGCTCAGGTACAAATAATTTTTCGGGCCTGGCGGACGACGAATCATGATGCCGCCATTCCTGTTCCCAGCGCCGGTGTCACCACCACCGGCTCGCTGCCGCCGCCATACGACAACGCCTGGCTCCCTGCGCGCTTCGACTCGAAGTTCGATAGCAAGCTGTACACGCAAGGGACTGTAATCAATGTGAAGAACGTCGCCACGATCACGCCGCTGATGACGACCACCGCCAGCGGAACCCGCACCTCCGCGCCCGGTCCAATCCCCAACGCCGCCGGCAACGCCGCCGCCGCTGTCGCCGCCGAAGTCATGAAGATCGGCCGTAACCGGATCGGCCCGCCCTGGATAATCGCGTCGTTCAGCGAGAGATGTTCGCCGAATCGTTTCCGGTTGAAGAACTCGACCAGCAGGATGGAATTTTTTTTCACGATGCCCATGAGCAGCAACAGTCCGATTCCGCTATACATATTGAACGTATTTCGCGTCACGAATAGCCCCAGTAGGCCTCCAGTGAAACTGAATACGAAGGTGTTGGTCAATACCGTTATCGGATGAACGAAGCTGTTGAACTGAATCCCCAGCACCATATAAGAAATGATAATCCCCATCAGCAGCGCGAACCCGAATCCCTGGAACGATTCTTTTGCCGTTTGCGAAGCTCCCGTCAGCAGCGCGCGATAACCTTCCGGCAATACTTCATCGGCTGTCTTGAGCGCAAACGTCAGCACTTCGGCCTGTGTCTTGCCCGGTTCCGCGTTGGCATAGACCGTGATCGATCGCTCCCTCATCTCCCGCGTAATCGTCAAAAGCGTCGGCACCACCTCAGTTTTTGTGACGACGCTCAGCGGAATCATTTCGCCATAAGACGTGCGCACCATCAATTTCTCGACATCTTCCGGGACGCGCCATTGCTCCGGCTCCAACCGCATGCGGACATCATAACGACGGTCTCCATTCGTGTATTTCCCCTGCCGCACGCCGCCAATCGCCGCGTTGATCGTGCCGGAAATGGTTTTCATGCTCACATTGCTTAAGGCCGCCTTCTCGCGATCGGGAATGACGCGCACTTCCGGCGCCCCTTCACGAAAGTCGGTATCGATGTCGGTCATCAATCCGCTCGCCTTGTAACGCTTGATCATTTCATCGACTTTCTCATGCAGCACCTTGTAATCGCTGCCCCGTACGCTCATCTCCAGCGTAGTCCCGCGCTTTGGACTGAAGTTGCCGCTGAGAGGATCGAGCACGAAAACTTCCAAGTCCTTGATCTTGTTCAATTCCGTCCGGAATCGAGTCATGACCGCGGGTTGGCCGATATCGCGCTTATTGCGCGGCACCAGCGAAACGAATGAAATGCCGGTATTGACCTCGCCTCCGCCAAAGCCACCTGCGTTGATGAAGTAATGATCCACGTAGGGCTGACTTTGCAGGAACTTTTCAATCTCAAGGGCCTTACTGCCCGTGAATGGTAATGACGAACCGACTGGAGTTTGAAACCGCAACAGGATCAACCCCGAGTCCTGCGCCGGCAGAAATTCAAAGCCGATTCCCTTCGTGAACAACGGCACAAGCGACAATGCAAATAGCGCCAGCGATATTCCAATCACCTTCCATCGATGTTGCAAGGTCAACACCAGGGCTTTGGCATAATAGGCGGCGCATTTCTCAAACATTCGATTCACCCATCGAGCAAAACGGTTTTCATCGTCCTTGGCCGTCATGAAACGCGCGCAGCGCATCGGCGTCAGCGTGATTGCCTCGAGCAATGACAGGCCAACCGCTGTTGAAATCGTCACTCCGAACTGAAACAGAAAGATCCCCTGGATGCCGTTGAGCAGGAATACGGGCAGGAATATCGCCACGACCGCCAGCGTCGCGGCTGTCGCGGCAAAGGTAATTTCACGTGCGCCATCCAGCGCCGCCTGTCGGCTCGACTTCCCGGCATGAAAATGGCGCACGATATTCTCGAGCACCATGATAGCATCGTCCACGACGATGCCAATGGCCAGCGACAGTCCCAGCAACGTAAACGAGTTGATGGTAAATCCCAGGAAATAGAGGACAATGAATGAACCAAGAACCGAAGTCGGAATGGCAATGAGCACATTGAACGTCGAACGCCACGATCCCAGAAAGGCCCAGCAAACCAGTCCCGTTGCCACCGCTGAGAGAAAGAGGGTCAATTCCGTTTCATGCACAGAGGCTTTTGTGAAAATGGTCCCGTCGTAATTAATATCGACGTGCATATCAGGTGGCAGCGTCTTGTTCACATCCTCAACGAACTTCTTAATATTGTTGCCCACCTCGATTTCGTTAAAACCGCGCTGCTTTTGCACTCCCAGGCCAATACTGATCATGCCATTGCTGCGTGAAACACGGCGGATATCGTCAAGGCCGTCTTCAACGCGGGCAATATCCCGCAGCCGGATGGTGGTATTATAAATCTGCTTGTCAGCCCGTTGGGTTATCAGCATGGCGCCCATCTGCTCCGCCGTAACCGCTTCGCCCATAGTGCGCACGTTCTGCTCACTTTTTGCATTCTCAAAATAGCCCGAAGCAACCTCGTTGTTCTCCAGCTCGAGAGTCTTTTCCACATCGAGAATCGTTAACTGATATTTGGCCAGCTTATCGTTATCCACCCAGACCCTGAAATTGCGGTCAGCCCAGCCACCCAAAATGACATTGCCAACGCCTGGAATAACTTGGAATCGGTCGCGCAGATTAAGGTCAATGTAGGAAATCAGGTCATGGAACGAACGCTTGCCGGTAACCGACAGCCACATGATCGGGTTATCGTCAGTATTCTGCTTGATGATGGTCGGCGGATCCACGTCACTGGGAAGCTGCACTGTCCGCAGTTTTGCATTTGTCTCCTGAAGGGCCGCATCAATGTTCCGATCGTAATAAAACTCCAGTTTTACATTTGCGGTCCCCTGTCGGATGTTTGACTCAATATTCTTCAGACCCTGCACTGAGATAACCGCTTCCTCGATATGATTAACGATTTCCGTCTCCATCAGCTCTGGCGCCGCGCCCGTCCAATTAACGTTGATAGTTAGTATCGGCTGCGTTGCATCCGGCAACATACTGACGCCCATTCGACTGAAGCAGATGACCCCGAAAATCATCAAAGCATACATCAACATCCACGCAAAGACTGGACGCCGGATGGATAAATCAGAGAGCGTCATGACAGAATATGCCCGAATTTATCAACCCGCTTAGGCACTGATTCTCCGTGCGACCGATTCTCAAGCAATTCAATTTCGTGTTGTCGCTCGAACCGGGCAAAGATGCTATAAGCGCAGGGAACGACCAGCAGCGTGAACGCAGTTGAAACCAAAACACCGCCGAGTACTGTTACCGCCAGCGGAATCCGACTCTCAGCGCCCGGTCCCAAGGCAAGAGCTGGAGGAATCGCTGCAGCAAGTGTTGCTAGTGATGTCATTAAAATCGGCCGCAATCGGATTGGAGCTGCGGATAATATTGCTTCACGTACCGCGAGTTTATCCCTTTCGCGTTTTTGATTGGTGAATTCTACGAGTAGAATTGAATTTTTCTTCACAATACCCATAAGCAGCACGATACCGATCATGCTATAGAGATTGAGAGATTGATGGGTCAGCAAGAGCGCAACAAACGCGCCACTAACACTGAACGGA